>Ga0116231_10005590_pt1 | contig 24669 bp, 23 predicted proteins | sample S1TSphgellanicum_2_FD_89695 | JGI IMG/M metagenome (GOLD analysis project Ga0116231, IMG submission 89695) | Host-associated microbial communities from peat moss isolated from Minnesota, USA - S1T2_Fd - Sphagnum magellanicum MG | ecosystem: Host-associated > Plants > Peat moss > Unclassified...
ATGGAATGTGAAGGGGCATTATGTTGATGTTCATTCAATGTCACGCTTGATGGTTGAACCCCTTTTGTTCCATTCATCATAACATCTACATACAACCTCCTAATCTAACATGCTTTGGATTTTTGAAAAGCTAATCTAAAAAAGAGCCATGTTACAAAATCTTATAACTTTTTATTTTTTTGATCAAGAGTTAAGCCTTGGGACTAAAAATCACTTTGCTTAGATTGAGAAAAAAAACAGACAATTTCAACCCCCTCTACTTTCGGCAAATGTGGTTCCTTTACAACAAACCTGATGATGTTGAATTTTGGAAAAAAATCTTCTACACCTTCTAAACAAGAACTGTTTTGACACAAATCCAACGGTGGATTTGAGAGGAACATCTATTTGAAATAAAACTCTAGAGGTTTTGTCATGGAAATCCTTCCATGAACTCCACTATAAACACCTTCTACTTCCGGCACTCGTAGCTCCCTTATAATAAATCCGATGATGTTGAAATTTAGAGAGAAGCTTTTACACCTCCTCAACAAAAACTGTTTTATGTTTAACACAAATCCAACAGTGGATTTGGGAGGAACAACTATTTGAAATAAAACTCCATAGGCTTTGTCATGGAAATCCTTCCATGAACTCCACTACAAACACCCTCTACTTCCGGCAAGCGTAACTCCTTTACATCAAACCCAATGATACTGAAATTTGGAAAGAACCTTCTACACCTCCCAGACAGGAAATGTTTTGAGTTTGACACAAATCCAACGGTGGATTTGGGAGGAACAACTATCTAAAATAAAACTCCAAAGGCTTTGTCATGGAAATCCTTCCATGCTTATTTCTTGCACACATCTTTTCCATGAACAACACCTTTCCACACGTAAGAACTAATTTTTTCCTCACACATTCATTCTCCTCTTTTCCCCTTCCCTAACACAAAATATTCCTCTCTCCCTTGGTAAACCTCCATGACCTTTCCTTGAGCTTGTTCCCTTTGTTTAATGGAAGCTTCGAAATCCTTCCCTCTAATCAATGGCCTCCCCATCCTTCAAGAATCAATGAGAATTGAGAATGATTTGCCCTCCAATTGATTTTAGGATGAGAATTTTTGGGCCCAATGAGACACAAAAAATATTCCATCCTCCAATCAAATAGGAAGATAATCCTCATGACTAATGGGATTGAAGGATTCATCCTTCCCTTTATCTTGAATATCTTGATGAGGTTCTTGAGCTTGATTTTTATTTGTTCTGTCCGTTGATCTTCACATCTTACTACTTCATCCTAATTATTTCAAGTAACTAACTACTAGGACAATTTATCAGTAGTAACAAGTAAACATCCTTGAGTCCTTACTTGACTAAATCAATTCAATGGTTGAAGTAACATCCTCGCGTACCATTTACTCTTTTGATATCTCTTACTTATTTTTTCCTTCCATGCACTAATTAACTATGTAATACATAGTAAATTAAAATTAAAATTTGCATCACCAAAACCCCCACATACTAATCCACCGTCGAAATTAGGGTTCGATGAATCCATTAAATCTAGGATGTTCGAGTTTTCATGAGGTTCCGCCATCACTCCCACACCTTACGCCTACCCTAATTTGTTAAATAAAAAAACCTCAACCCCTTCTAAACGCAAGTACCCCATTTTTATGCTACCTTGTTAGTTTTTGTTGATGCAAGTGAGAATTTAATCATGGCGAATGATGTTGTTACGTCCTTGAATCTTCTAATTTCACTAATAGAAAAAGAAGAGCTTGAAGAAACACCGCTTGACGTGAATGTTTCTCAATGGTCGCGTAAAAAAGAACCGTTTAAAAAAGTGGTGCGCACTCGAGTCGATCGTTCAACATGGGATCGTTGATTGTTTCCTAACCCACATGCCTTAACAATCTATTTAGAATTTGTTTTTACTTGTGGAATTGCACCAGAAAGGTTTGAAGAGTGTCAATGTGAAGACGACAATGTTCGTTTTCATTGTCGAACTTGGGTTCCCAGTGATGGCCATTATCATTAGCTGCGAGGCCCAAGTAACCCCCTTTCCATGAAGCATCAAGCCGAATAGCTAGCTTGCACCATTCGTCGCATTCTGGAATTTTTGCAATTGTGATCTATCCCCTTAAAGTTGTTTACTAAGTTGTAATCCACCTGAGGCCACTCAGGTGGAAATGTTAATACCTAAGTTTGATTTTGATTCTATTTAAGAGTCTGATAAAAGTGAAGACTAAATAAAGATGTATTAGGATTGCATCTTAGAAATCTTTCAAGTACATCATTCCTGCCTGAAGATTATTCTACAGACTAACTTAATATTGTCATGGCGAAATGTTATTATTAATTATGGGCTTGTATTCCCAATATATTAATAAATCACATCTAATTTTACATCCCCTTTCCCTTCTCTATAACATAAAAGGATAATGCACTTAAAAAGATTTACTAAATCCTAAAATTAACTAAGCCTTGCATCAATTTAAATAAAAAAGTCTTTTACGTTGAAATATCCAAAGGCTAATTCAACTTTTAATAATTATTACTTAGAGGTTTATCAGGATTCAAATCATTAATACTAAGGAAAACTATGGGACTAAAGCTTAACAATTTGTGGTATTATAATCCATGACTCACGATGTTCCTTGGCAAAGAGCTCGCAACTTGTTTGATGTTATACATTCAGGGACCCGTAGTCGGTCCTTATTTACATATAGTCGTAGTTGTAACTATCTATCCTCTAGCCCATAGATAGATAGTCGACTATAGTTCACTACATAGTCAACTATAGTCGACTACATAGTTGACTACTCTGGCCTTGAATTAGTCAAATGTGGACTATTGTCGTTTTTTCATTGCGAGCCCTCTTCTGAGCGATGGCAGACCCATTCGCATTGTGTTGTTGTTGGATGTCACAAGCTGCTGTTGTTGGATGTCACGAGTAGCAAGTTGCGTTTATTTTGAATTTTTATTGACCTGACTACAACTGAGTAATAGTCGATTATGACCGTTGCTCGGTAGTCTAGTCGATTATGATCGTTGCTCTGTAGTCTAATCTATTATGACCGTTGCTCGGTAGTCTAGTCGACTATCTACGTTGCTCAGTAGTCTAGTCGACTATCTACGTAGATAGTTGGAGACTATAGTCAGTACATCAACTAAAAGCTGCATCGACTACGGGTCCCTGTATACATTCTTTGTTTGAATCACCAAAAAAAGCACCAAATTTTTCAAAAAATGATTCAAAGTTGTTTAGAAGAGGAGATTGATGTTCTAAAAGAGGTGTAAACCATGCTAAAGTTGTGTTTGATAACAAGGAGTCCTTAAGTTTGGTCATTTAGATAGGTGCTAATGAAGTTGAATGATGAGATGTATTTGGTTGATGAAACCTTAAAATTTTGAACGTGTCGTCAAACTTCTCTAGCAAGCTTATTCATGGCTCCTTCGAAATGCTTCCAAATGTTGCCAATGCTTGGTTTCCTTATAAGTGTGCAATGGATTCATGAAAAGACTAATTTTCCTATTACATATGCTTAAAGGCAACAAAAACTTCTTCCATGGATAAAATTATTTTTCTTTCGGAATGGACATGTTCAAATAAATAAATAACTCAAAACTTCGATGAGAGGTGGGTGGTCCACATTCTCAACAAGATGTTCAAAAGGTGGGTAATCCACAACTTCTTGAAAACTCTTATGTTTGAAGTAGAGGGGTAATCCACATTCGACTTCTAAAAAAAAAAAATAAATAAATAATTATAATGATGACAAAAATAGACATAAGCTTGATGGGAATCTATTCAAACTGTCACGAGCATGAAAAACTACAAGAACAAGAACTAAACTAAGCACACAAAAAGGAAAACAAATCACAAGAAATGCAAGTTTAAGTTTAATCCAACATTGGAAACACAAAGACATAAGGTAAGAACATGGTATATGTTAGAAGATGATTCAAACAAAATTTTATTTTGACAACGTATGAAAACAAAAATTATGATAATAAAATGTACCCAAAACTTGTGTTGAATAAACTGAAGGTAATGGGAGGTCCTACCCCTATTTATTCCCCATTGGGGACCTATTTCAAAAAAGTATCCATAGAAACTTCCATGTGTGCAACATCCAAGGAAGTTTTTTGAAAAACTTCCTAGTGCAAAAAAGCTTCGAAGAGGTTTACATATGTGCACCAACCAAAGAAGCTTGAAAAGCTTCCTAGTTCAAAGAAACTTCCATATAAATTTCCATGTGTGCACCAACCAAGGAAGTTTCTTGAAAAGCTTCCTAACTAATAGTGAACTAAAAATTAACTAGGAGTTAATGATGATGTAAGCGACTATGATGGTGCAAATGATGATGCAAATAATGATGTAAGTGATTATGTTGGTGCAAATGATGATGTAAATGATGGGTGATGGTGGTGTCCATGACATATACAAATCAACAATTAATAAGAAAAAAACAGCATCAAGTAATTGATCCTCCACACCAACAACAGGTTCACCATTTTAACACGCAATATTTGATCTGGTACAAAATGCACCTTTCTTAGTTTATAAATTACTTTGAAATTAAATTATTGCAATAATAATAGCCATCATGTTATTTATATAGTTATAATTGGTTTATTGACTAAGTGTATCAAGGTTGGATGGTCTTTAAAAAATGTGAAATTATTTCCCAATAGATAATGACGAAATATTTTAATAACATAAATCATTACAAGGGCTTCCTTCTATGTGGTTGAGTAATTCTTTTCAGCTCCAGTCATTAGTTGGCTAGCATAATAAATTGGTTTATCAATGGTATCGTCAAGGTTTTGAGCTAACATTGTTCCAATAGCATAATTCAATACATTTGTGTGAACATGGAATTCTCTTGTCCAAGCAAGGACAATGAGTACTAGTAATGTAATCAAGGTTGTTTCATCCATTAGAAGGATTCTTCACAAGCCTCATCCCACTAGTAGTGTGTGCCTTACTTCAAAAGTTTGCACATTAGGGTACTTTAGCGACAAATTTTTTGAAATATTGTCAATAAAAACTTACTGCCCCTAGAAATCTTTTCCACTTTGTCACACTTGTTGGGGTAGGCATAACTATGATGATGTTTATTTTCCTAGGGTCTACTAGCAGTCCATCTTCATAAACAATGGGTCCTAATAATACTCCCAAATTGACACAAAATGCACATTTTTCTAGATTGAGACTTATGCCATTATTTCTGCATCGAATCATACATTTCTTAAGATGATTCAAATGCTCTTCTTTCTGTCCATAGACATTGAAATCACTTAAAAATACTTGCATGAAATTGTTTAGATATTCTTTGAAAGTTTGAATAACCATTTTTTGAAAAGTAGTTGGAGCATTACATAATCCAAATGGCATAATGTTATAGGCATATGCTCCCCATTAAAAAATAAATGACGTCTTTTCTTTATTTTTTTTAGCCATTTTCACTTTATTGTAACCATTGTACCCATCCATAAAGGAGTACATCTCATGTCCAGCCATTGTATCCAATACTGAATCCATAAAGGGTAATGGAAATGGATCTTTTTTGGTTTGTGAATTCGGTTTTTGGTAATCCACACAAATGCATGATTTACCATTTTTCTTTGGTACAATTACCAATGGTCATAACCATTGGGTAGTTTCAATAGGGAAAATAAATTGTGCATCCAATAATTTATTAAGGTCTTCTCTAACTCTTTGAGCATAATGAGGATTCATTCAGTAAGGTTATTGCTTGATTGGGTGTGCATCGATAATCAATTCAATTTTGTGTTCACAAATTGATATGGGAATTCCCTTTAGTTTTTATAATTCCATGCAAATACATCCTTAAACTTTGTTAACAATTATTTAACCTCTGCTTAGAATTGTTCAAATAAGGTAACACTTACAAACATTTGCGAGGTTCTTCACTAGTGCCCAAATTTAATTTGCTCAATTGTTCATCAATAATAAGCGTCCATCTTGTAATTTGTTTGTTTTAAATTGTAATATTTGTAGATTCATCAAAGATTAATGTTTGTCAAGGTTCATGATGATGATACCAGGAAAGATAGTTAATATTTTCTTTAGGTTGTGCCATTCTTGCACATACTTTGAGGAGGAATTTTAATTCTTCTGGATTTACTTCTCTAACATGCCACAACTTTGGTACAACATGGTATAAACATTCTTTGTCTCCATTCATCAATCCTTTTTCCCAATCATAGGTATCATTTAAATTACAAGGTCTTTGGGAAGGATGTACCATTACTTGTTTCTCTGTATTCAATTTCACAGTTTTGGTATCAACAATGATTGTTGAAGTGCCATTACCCCAATCATGATGAACCTTAACTTGCTTAAACCATGGTCTTCCTAAAAACATTAAATAAGCCCCTAAAATATCTTCCATTTACAGCACTATAATTGAGATTTTGAATGTACATCCTACTAGTTGTACCTTCCTTTGATCTACCATTCTTACCATAAATGGTATTAACTAAGGTTTTTTCAAGCCTAATTTCTTTTGCAAATGTTCAAAAATAATATTTATTCCATATCCACCATCCAATAGAACATCCATGATTTCACAGTTTCCAATGAATATTTGTACAATGGGCATAACTTCATTGAAATCATTTTTGTGGTGTGTACCAACTCTACACACATTTGATACATGTTCCTCTTGCATCTTTAAGAAGAATTTTGTTAATACTTTTTGTAATTGGGGGCAAATCTTGATCAATTTCCCCAATTTAACCTCCATTTTCATATTAAAAATTTGATCATCTAGCATTCTTTTTAATTTCCCTTTAGGAATATTTAAGCTTTTTTTAGTGCCAAATTGTCGTTCATTAATCTTGGTTATTTTTATTCATATATCATCACATGATTCCTTCTCTTTACTTTCCTCATGGTAGGGTAGAACTTCCCAATCTTGTTATAATTTGACTATTAAATTTTGAATGTCCTTTGAAGTACCTGGATGTAGTGGTATTAAAACATCCATCTTGGCTTGTATTTGTTGTATTTCACCTACCAATTCTTGAGTATTGCCTTCTCTCGATCCCATTTCATCCTTTTCCCTTTTGTGGGCCTATTTTTGTTGATGATATTTTCTTCTTGATGTTCCTTCAATCTTTGATTTAGAGTGGTTACAAATGCTAGTATAATGGGTATACATTGTTCCACAATAACAAAATAGAAAGTAACCTTGGGCTAAGAATTCTTATTACCATGTTCTAAATGTTGTTTTCATAGTGGACAGTCATTCCTTTGATGTCCACTTCATATTTCCTCTTTGCCAATGTCCATTATTTTGATTATAACCATTTCAATTATACCCATTTTGATTGGATTGACCATCTTGATCTTGTTGATACCCTCGATTATTTTGCCATCCTTGATCCCTTCCTTGTCGATTATCTTGCCATCCTTAGCTCTCCCTTCTTCGATTATCATAGTTAGGATTATTATCTGATTGTTGAAAACTTTATTCTTACTTAACCTATGCAACTAGTGCTTCAAGTTGTATTACATTGATTGGAATGTCCTTTCTAACATACTATCCTCCTAACTCCAATGGATAGTCATTGGCTTCATGCCCTTATTTTTGGCAGATGTTGCAAATTATCTACAAAATTTTGCATTTTTTTGTTAAATGACTTTCGTTATGACATTTTTGACAAAATACGCCTCGTCAATATCCGTCATCTTGCTCCTTGCAATTTTTCCTTCTTTTCTTCTTATGTTCATCATTAGTTGATTCCTCATTTGAATCATCACTATTTGACAAAGGTTGAGATCGTCTACTCTTGTGTGGTGTAAGCATTTCTTATTCAATTTCTCTTGTTGAATTAGCTACTTTGATAATCGTTTATCTAGGCATTCCAATAATGGCTAATTTTAACTTCTTTCTTAGTCCTTCCCTGAAGGTCTCTCGTAGATATACATCATCTGGTTGTTGTGGTATAACAACACACAATTGTAAAAATTTGTCATAATAATCTTCAATTGTTTCATGTTTTCATTATTTCACTTCTCTCAAAGCTACTATGGTTTATCTTTCATTATGCACATCACTGAGTCCTGAAATAAATGCATGTTGAACCTCTCCCCAACTTGTAGCAAGGTTTGTTGTCTCATAATGAGTAAACAAACTCACATTTTTTCCTCGTAATGTTGTAGGAAAATACTGCAATTTATGTGCATTAGTATCCTCACCATTTGTTACACATACTTTGGCTAATCTTCTAATGTGAGTTACTGCATCATCACCATTATGAAACTTGGGTAATGGTATTTGTAATACGTTTGCTTGCCACCATTGCCATTGTTGGGGGCATAAAAATGACAGTTGCTGTGAATTGGGAAAATAAATTAGTTTGTTACACAACAAATGTCGGTCTATTCGACTGTAATGGTTGTTGTTCAACTATTTCAAACAATGGATTTCTTATTGTATTGATTCTTTTTTATGCTACACTATTATCCTCATGTGAAATTGATTTTTTTTCGACTTTAATATCAAATAAGTTTGTTCGTAAATATTTAATAGGAGTGAAAAATCCTTGTGTTGGTTGCAAGGATTGTGTTCCTATTTTGGTAAGCTTCTATTCATGTATGAAATTTTTTGGTCAAGATTGAATTTTTCCTTCTTATCGTTTTGATATTTCAGTTTCATCATTTTCTTTAGGTGTAATTGATGTTGTGGACTACACATCAACGTCATTGTTAATGGATTGCATTCCTTCAACTGTTGTTTATGCAACTAATACAAATGCTTCTTAAAACAACAATTTTTGGAACTAATCTTTTGTCTTGCTACCTAAAATGCCTAACTTTTTCCATCAATTATAACTATCATAGTGCTTAACCTAGAATTTGACATTCCTAAGATCTTCCCTCACTTGTTTTCTTAAATTCCTCTTTATATTAACTTGTTTTCAACTTTTCTTCTTGTCCATCATGGGTTCCCATGAATGTGTACCTTCTACCCTTTCTATCCCTCATATTTTTTGTTATTAGCTTTTTGTTAAAAATGGAATAAATAGAGTAGGTATTAACATAGTTTTCCCATATTCTTTTGAAGAATTTTTTTAATTTCCCCTTGTTCTTAAACAATATTCCTCTTCCTTTCTTCTAGGTACCCACAATGCATCACACGGCATCCATTTTTCAATTAAAGCATCTATGTTTACTTTGTCAAATTCCCTACAATCTAATAGTTTAATAACATGATATGTTGTATAAACATTTTCAATTTTCAACAATATGAATAAATTAATTAAAATAGGAAACCATTGTCTATACTTTGTTAATTCAGATGCATCTATAATCAATGATTTATGTTGAATACACCATGTTTTTGCATTCCCATGTAATCTTTCTATGATTAACACTTGAACGTTATGTGGTAATTCCCAAAAAATTTCCATAAAACTACTCCATGTTTCTTTTTTTAGTACTCTCTGAGGTGTGTAAAGTTATTCTACTATAAACCATCCAAAATTACTTAATTGACATAATCTTCTTTGAGCCATGTCTATGGTAATGACCTCTTTTAATTTTCCTTCTCCTTGAGTGATTGTAGACATTGCTCACCATCATTCATGCCAACCTTGATAGATATTATTATAGTAATTTACTATTAATTTTGATTTTTCCATACTTTGCTCATAATAATTGAAGAAATTGGAGTACATAATTATGTATTCTACTTTTTTATAGTCACTTTTAAATGAGTTACCCCTTCTTTCTTAAGTCAATATATTCAATTAAAAATCTTTAAATCCACATGGAAAAACAACCATTAAAATATGTAAATAACAAAATTTTAAGTTGATTTCATATACTTCTACAAATGTTTCTTTAACCATTTATAGTAATAACAGTGGTATTTGTTTTTCTTCAGTGGATGGTTCTTGAAAACAATATGATTTATTGTCATAGCTATATGCTACCAAATCCTTGATCCATCTACATCGTAGTTGTAACAAATCAAGAGGTATCCACCATTTAATTAATGCATTAATATTTGGTTTTAAGTATTCCTTTTCATCTTTCATACTTACAATATGATTAGTTGCTATTACTTTGTCCAATCTTGTTAAGATAAGATAACAAATTATTACAAGCAACCATCTTCTATATTGACATAATTTGCACTATCAATGCATAGAATATAATTTCGTAATGATCATACAATTGTTTTTCCATGTAATTTTTGTAAAATTAACCATTGAATACTCATCGGTAGTAATTTAAAATTATTAACAAATTCATTCCAATTGCCTTTTTGTGGACATGATCTTGGGGTATATAAATATGCATGTAGTGTCCACCCATACTTACAATGATCTCTAAACAATTGTTTTGTCTCCTCTATTGGTAATGAAAGCTTTTCCCAAGGAACAAGATTATACCCTCTTATCCTGGTTGTATACCATTTTTGAGTCTATGAATAAAGTACTTTCTTAGACACATCTCTTTTGCATGGGATTGTTCAACCTTCGAAAATAATTCAAGAAAATCTTGGACATATTGGCACCTTCTATCGACATATCTTCTACCATACGACTAGGTCAATTAACTCAAAAGGCTCCTAAATTAGAATAACATTTACCCCCATATTGTAATTGTATCCATTTGTTCAGAATATACACAATACAAAATCCTACATTTACGAAATATATTTCTGCATGTTCCATGATGAACCTTTTTTTATTAAATTATCCCTAGCATGGTCACCAAATGTTAATGATGGTTTTGATGTGGCTTGGGTGTTCATTGCTACTAGGTTTTTGTTTACCAAACTACATTAGTACCACATATCCGAGTAGTAAAAACATGTTACAAGATGCAAACTACTACTAGCAATCAATATGACAAATGGAACATTCATACAAAAACACCTTGTGATCATGAATTAGTGGAGTGTGTATTCACAAATATGAGTACATGAGTATCATCATCCTAGGCTACTTTGTAAAAACTATTCCCTACCTCCCCTTATATCTCCATTCTTCTCCCTATCTCCTCAAACCTTTTGATAACTAGGCCTACATCGTTCCAATAGGCCCATGAGTTATGTAGGTAAATGTGTTGACAACTAAACTTTATAGGTCCTAACAAATATCACCCTACCAAATATCGGTAAGGTGTTTACCTTAGATTGGTTATAACTCAATTCGACAAACACATTACCTAACTTTGGCAAGGTCTTTACTGAGACTTCTACAACTACACACTACTCCTTATTTGATAAGCGCTATATTCCTAACAAATTTCTTGTGGTAATATTTGGATAGGTATCAACTTTTGAAGATACTAGCTAATATTGGTATTGAATTTATTTTTGAAACTCATATGAACATGGTCCTAGTATTAGGGTCTAAGTCTTATTTTTGGCTAGCATCAAACATATACACACCTAATATTCAAATAGATATAACCTTGGTGTGAAGCTACTATTACCTCAAGTCCCTACCATGTAAGTATTAGTATAAGCTAACTTGTAACAGTTCAAGTCCTCACCAATGTTGGATGGGTACCCATTCGGTGGATAAAAACCATCAATTCTAATTTCAAGGACCCACATTAGAACCCAACCCAAATTTTAAAACCTAAATAGTCAAAATCACCAAACTATTAAGTAGTTAGGGAACAAACTTAATAACCTAACTTTGGTTTCAAGTTGAGAAGGGGGTGAACTAGAATTGGTTTGTTGCTTCCAAGTATGAATAATTAAAATCAAAATAAAGTGGTTGGGTAATTAAGGCATAGGTTTTGATGTTGAATTTGAATGAAATTTCATCAAAATCCTAGTTATGGTTATTATCTAGGGCTTGGGGCTTTAAATCTAGGGATGTCACCATCATGTTTTTCTTTCTTTCTTGATGATTCCATCACCATCACTTTGTTGTGTTGTCATTTTGTTCACCATTAAATTCATCATCATTTAATTGTTAATTTGTCATTGTTACCTTGTGTTTGTTGCTCAAGTTCCATCATTGTCACTTTGTTGCTTCACCTTTTGTTCCAAATTGCATTGTGTTTGATGTTCAATAATTCCATCAACATCACTTTGTTGCTTCATTTGTTGCTTCATTTTGTTTGTTGTGTATTTCTTGCATTTTGTTTTTGATTTGTGTATTTTTTGCAAGTGACATGTGCATATTTTGCTACTCACCTTGTTCATCATATTTGTTTGGTCAAGCACAATAGAGGCCCATCATCTTGGTTCTTAAAGTATATCTTTTTTCTCCATCCATTTTTGCTTGTGCTTGTCATTTGTGTCATTTTTTTTGCCTTCTTGTTTTGTTTACAAAAATAATGTTTTATTTATGTTTGTTTTTATTAGGTTTTTAGGAGGTGGAGATGTGCAACAAGTTTCAATTCTTGTAGACCCCAAGTTCATAATATGGCATTGAATCAATAGACTTGGGTTGGTGTGTTGAATTGCCATTGCATCAACTTTTGTTGGTTGTGTTCCTATTTCAATAAAGGTAGATGTGTTTTCCATAGCAATTGATGGAATGTATGGTCAACATTGTTGAAAAACAATGAGATTTTAAGAAGCAAAAATGTTGTGGCAACACAACATATAGGCATTTTATGCCTATAATCCTTCAAACACTATTTGAAAGGTAAATTCAGCCCATTTTGAAAATCGATATGTGTTTTGTGCTACCCTATTGTTGTACTTGCACAATTAGAAAAGGAATCATAAGTTACAAGTTTACTAATGGAATTTTATTGTGCTTTGGAAACATTTAGAGACGAATCAATCAAAAATTGGAATGAAAGATAAAAGGATGGACTTGGATGTAGATTGTTAATCCTTAAAATGAAGATGATTATCATAGGAAGCAATTTGAAGAGGATTTGTTGTTGGTTGTTTCCTTATTATTGTTAAAGAATTAGGTGAAAACATGGTCAAGTAGACAATATTTGCTCCTTGTCACAAAAAATTACATAACCATAAAAAAATTTGACATATTGAAAGTAAATTTTTTTTATTCAATTTAATATTGAGATAACATTTATTATTATAAGATCAAAAAATCACACCTTCAAAATGAATTTAAGTAGATTTTTAAAAATGCATGTGTGCATGAGATTTCTAGTTTTATAAAATGGGTTGCAAGTAAATGAAATATTGATATGTAAAAAAATTAAGTTAGTGGAGGCTTAAAAGATACTTATGTATCATTAAATTTGCATATTATAGTCATAATATATCAACCTTCTAATGTAAACTTGTATATTTGAACACCATATCAACTAGTCAATTTCAAATCTATGTATAAATTAATTCTATTATACTAAAGTTCTTCAAATTTTGGATTCAATTCACCATAAAATCAATGGAGGGATTAACTATTTCACATTTGTATTTACAAAAGTTTTTAATTTACTTTCTTGCGTTTGTGTAAAAAAAATTGTTTATTTAAAAATTAAATTTGAACAAACTAGACTTTTTCTATCTACTTGACCATGAATCCGCCCCTTGGTGCCTTTGTTTTTGTGCTAAATCACCATTCTTTAAAAGATTAGTTTTGAAACACACCCCTTGTGTTAGTTTTCCATTAAGGGATTTGTTAATGAATGAAACTTTGCCAAGGTTAATTGAAAAATCAAAGAAAAGTTCATCATTCAATATATCTCTTGATTTTTGCAACAATTATATGGAAAGTGTTGATTTATGGATGCCAAAAGGAAGAGTGGATATTTTATTTTCATTGTACATTTTTTGAATCACAATTGGGAGCCTTGTCATGTAACCATTGACCTGTTTGAAATGTAGTAAATATTGTTGGGATTGCCATGGCCCTATAAGGAGTTAGAAACACATGGGTTAAAAATTTTAAATTTTTTGCAAAGATATCAAAGATGAAAGATAACAATTTTTCAAGTATGACCACTACCTTAAAACTTGTTGTTTCATATGAAATGTTGGGGTTAATAACATCATTTATATTAATTGGCAATTGGTGGGGGCATACCATGTCTAAGTGTTGATAATATGCAACATATGATACCAACATTTATGTTGGATTAACATCAATTTCCTTCTTTAAAATTTCAATTTCTTTTGCATAAGATTATCACCTAGACCAAAAAGAATGGGAATGGATGACAAAAGTTGCATAAACTTAGTTTGAATATTGGCATACATACACCCACACAAGTTAAAAACTATAGTGAAGATTCTATTTGTTTTAAGAGTCATTTTGTTCCAATAAACATTGGCATTCAAGAATACTATTGCATATTATTGTGAGTGACAAACATCTATGGCCTTTCAAGGTCGTGTGTTAAATCTTTAAGCTTGGGTGATAGTCCAATTGTTATTTTTGATACATTGGGGCCCATGGTCCACCAATGTGTTGTTAACCAAACCCAAGGTTACTAGTTATTGTTTGATACACATGTTATTATGAATTTACTTCAAATCCAAATTTGGGAAGAATGTTTAACACAATACTCCTCAAAAACTGAAATTTTGATGTAGAACTTCAAGTTCTATTACAATGCATGTAAAAACAAATCCTACAAATTCTTGACACCTTTCTTGCATTTTCATTGTCCTTTTAGGAACACAAAATTCATAACATGTTGTTGTTGATTTTAACTCACATTTTAAAGGATTAAGGCAAGTCATACAATATGTTAAGAGGGAGAGAATTTTACATATTGCAAGTGAGTATGAAACTCTAAACCCTAAACATTGGGTTGTCTTATTTTCATTCTTGGTTCATGCATATAAAAAATTTGAACCCAATTGTTGTAAATGAAGTTGTTTCTACATGGAGTGGTTTAGAAGTATGACCTCATGAAGACCAATGAAAAAATCCCATTATCAATGGTCAAGGAACAATTGAGTTATTACTTGATAATGAAAGAGAATGATGATGAATGCCATTTTACTTTTTTGCATGGCTAAAAGTTCAAGAATCACAATTTTTATGTTGGTTTTTATTATTTCATGGTACATCACATATTGAGTCATTATATGAAATTTGGAATGAGAATAAATATGAACTTTCAATTCTCCCATTCCAATCAACCAACTCATCCATATTTTTGGACTTTAAAAGTTCATTGCAAAAAGTGAACGATTTAAAAAATAATAATAATTACATGCATGTTTTCATAATCAAGTTGTTAATCTATAAACAAAGTCCTAATTAACAAATTTAAGGTTATATGTTTTATTAATGGACATTAAAACAAGATGGGTATTATAAAAACCAAAACAATATCACAAAAGCAAGCCATTCAACCATGCATTTAGCATAGACACTCATTTGATTCACTCCTCTTTTCATTCTTTACTCTTTCTTGTGAGCCCAAGGCTATGATAAGAACATTTTAGGTTTGAAAAAACATGTGATGATTGTTAAGCTCACTTTGATCTTGGAAGATATTGTTGCTTCCAACTTGGCCTTAGGAGATGATGATGTGAATGATCTAAGAACATTTTGCTTTTACTGAGGTTTTTTTCCTTCTCATTGTATTATTCAAATCAAGCTTTATAAAAACTATGAAAACTTGATGTGCTCAACAATTGAGAATTTAGACTTGGTGGTGCTTTTGACCTTTATGAAACAACTTAACCAGAGCAAAACTGAAACCGGCCATCCTAGTTTGATTATAGAATCCCAACCAAATCTGACCAATTTTGGGGGCATTTTCAAATAACTCCACTGGACTTATTTAGTTGCAAAACATTAAGGAATCAGAGGTTATGTTCAAAAATCAAGAATCACTCAACGCCAGTACCTACCAAACAGTTTTTGGTACAAGGCTCACATTGCCTCAGGTCATACAACCATAGCACTTGAACGGATTTGGCAACAAACTGCTGAATAATTAATTAAATCTCAAACTTAACTTTGGCAGTTGGTTTTTTAATTCTGAAATTTTTGGGACGTAATCTTTATAAATAATAATTAAGAAACCTTATTGTCTTTGTGGGAGTGTGTCTAGGCTGTCACGGTATTAAATCCAAGGATTGGCAGATTTGAAGTTCAAACCTGACAGTTGAATCATACTTCAGAGTTCTTTTTTAAAATAATTATTAAAATTTTGGCAAATTTTTTTTAAAAAAATTATGCTGAAACCGATTCTGTACTACAGGTAGTTTCATCAGGTCTTTGATACCAAGAGGTGTACCAATCTATATACCAAGGTTTTCAGCTTGGTACCTACCCAACACTGGTATAAACAAGCAGATGAAATTTTGTAAATTATTTTTACAAAATTGTTGTTGCAAAACTTAGTCAGATGGTACATGGATTTGACTTTTCGAAACAAGGGAAACACTCCCTTATGGCCCTCCAAAGAGAGCACTTAATTGATTACATGGCCAATGAGTATTCATGTGCTACCTAGGTTTGCTAATTCCAACAAATTTAAGCAACGGACAAATAATTTTCAATGACTTTTTCTTCTGCAAAATGGGTACTATTTGATGTTTGTGTATCGGGGAAGGCCATGATATCAGGGCATGCCTCCTTGGACCAAGGGTGGCGGCCCAAGGCATAATGCTCGGACAACATGGCCTTGAAAAGAGGGCAATTGGTCAAGATGTAACATCCAGATAGTAGGCTGTTCCCTGGTGTAATAATCGAGGGGCAAATCATTTGTATGGTTGAGATGCATTATGAAGGTTTGAGATTGCATCCCAGCAAAACACTCCCACTATGTGGAAATTCCACGAAACCTCCCATGTTAGCCTGGAGGGAAAATTGTCCTTCGAGAGATCCTAAAATTACACAGCGGTTTTTGGGCCAAGGCTGTTGCCAGTGTTGGACGACTATCCTGCTGTAAGAGCATCTCCACCAGTGCTCAGTATGTCACTCTGGATAATAAAATTAAATGTTTAAGTTTAGCCCCTTTTTATTTGGCAACCCCACCAATAAAACCGTAACTAGAACTGCATATCTGTGGGGACTACGAATAGCAAACCACCTGTATCAATCATTATGATCGACCAATCAGAAATACAGAGCCGCAGTCAGGTTCAATTTATTACACTCTCTTTTGGAGGTGCACAGCTTTGTTGCGCCATTCACCAGCCACTGGAAGCTGCACGAATTTGGTGCAGAAAAACCAATTCCCTGAGCTAAACCGGCACATTTTGACTTTTTCGCAATAAATTTTACTGACTGGATTTACATACTGTGCACCGGTTAACCCTGGTATATAGATTGGTAATGGTCCTCGTACAGAAGAATTGCCTAGACTGGTATGACCTGAGGCAATACCAGGCTCATACCATTGCCTGCCTGGTAGGGACTTGAGGTCATACCAACCTTGTATCAATACCCACCTGGTAGAGAGACTAGAGGTCATACCAATCTTGTACCAATACCTGCTTGGTAGGGATTGAGGTAATACCAGTTTAATACCAGAGCTGTATGGTCTCAATATCTGGTATACCTGCCACATACCAGCCAAATGTCAGCCTTGGACCTTGATACTAGGACTGGGCTCCTATGAAAGTTTTTTAAAAGATCCAATACCGGTAACATTCTAGTATGAACAAAATTCCAATACCAGCACCAGGCTGGTATGCTTTTTTCGGAAAGATTCCATACCAATACCAACTATAATTTTCAAAAGTTGATACCTGCCCAACATTGGTTGTTACATCCATTGAAGATCTTGTACCCAAAACTGAAGAAAAAAGTTTTCATCCAGTCATTCAGGTTTGCCACTTTTGATTCCATAGCCAAAACATTGCACATATTGTGTAGCCCTTATCCTTCTGCACAACAAATTTTTTCATTTTTGTCTGATAGATTCTAAATACCAAGAATTTTTCTCTTGAAGAAAAAAATAATGATGAATTGTGATCATTTAGTATATTATGGAACATGGCTGGTATGAGCCATTGGTGAGGTGCATGTGAGGAATTTGGGCAAGCTTGGAAGGCTAAGCCAAATTTTTTTTACCAGACAGCCAAATGGGCACAATGGCCTGTACCTGGCACAGTCCATTACATAATGGTTTTCATGATTTCACAATGGGTATGTGGATTTTGAACAATGATTAAGTCAGCTAGACAGAAGCAGACTCCATTGTGCCCATTGCCTTATAAGGGGGACTAAAACAAGGCAGAAAATGTTGTATGAAAACCAGTTTGTAGATGATTTCATTTTTCATTTTTCACAAGTGAGTTTTACAAGGTTATATTAGGACATTAGCTAGTTCTTAGCTTGGGTACCATTTATTTCAAAAAAATCATTTATGGGCCATATATATGTGCTAGGCAACAAACCCTGTTTGTTCTATGAGTAACCTTCTATTCTACAAGCATGTGAGAGACAACTCGATAGTCCATACTCCCCCTGCCTTGAAATGTCATTTCATCTTGGATTCCTTGATGAAATGACATTTCAAGGCAGGGGGAGGACTGGGAAAAGATGCCTTTTACAATTAGCAAGATGGATTCTGGAAATCCCCAATTTCCATAAAATTGGTACTCAGAGAGTCTCAGACTGGGGAGTCAGGAACCCAAACATCATCGTGTGCACTGTACCTGGCTTCGTAGGTACAGTTTTTGTGTACTACTGCACCATAGTATGTAGGATAGTGTACCTGTCACTACTAAGGGTTGGCATTTCATAATCCCTAAAGGGGAGAAATTTGCACTAAATAATAGTGTGATTCATATTAACTAGTGTGGCCTCTGCCATTGGCCCAAGTGTGAACCCATTACTACATAGTGAAAGACAACATTGTTTTGCAATGTATGTACCGCTTTTTTGAACAGCCAAATTTGAAAGGAAATCATGCTTGAATTGAATGGTAAGACTTCAAGTGTTACTGCATTCTCAACTGCTCTTTCCTTCCAAAACCTGGTTTTTTGGAATTTATTTGAATTTTCAGCAGCAAAAATCATTTAAAACTTCAATATCTCCCACATTTGGAATCCAAATCTTACCAAATAAATTCCATTAAATCGTGCTATCCAAGATCTTTCCAAGAACACCAAAGGCACATTCCCAATTCCTCTGAAATTTTCAGATACGATTTGATTTAATTTTCAATGAAAAATTTATTCAATATTCAAGAACTTCTACACCGCAAGTCCAAACTATGCACCCCTCCTCCTTGAGGGCTTTCCAAAGAGACCAAGAATACAATCTGAACCATCCCGGTTCGGTGGATCTCATAAGTACAAACAAAACAAAACAAAACAAAACAAACTACCTTCCTTCATAGATAGATTAGTGTCACTGTAGACAAGGGTCCAAGGACCAAAAGCCGAAGGATTAATTTGAACCAAATTGGACCTTGAATTGGACCCTTCTTCACCAAAAAAAATAAAAATTTCTATTGTACAATGAGTGTGTCTAAAGGCTTGTGGTCCAATTCAAAGGTCCAATATCAAAAATGTTTGATTGATATGTGAAATGATTATGTTAACTTTTGGTCTTTTCTCTTTTTTTCTTCTTTTTTCATTTTTTTTCTTTAATTTCTTTTTTTTTTAAACTTTTACTACACACAATGATTCTTCTTTTCAATTTTTTCATTCATCTTCATATTTCACCACGATTTTTTTCTCATATGGAATGGGAATTGGTTTAGGGATTTCTTGTAAATCCAAATCTCCTTTCCACTTGTGAAAATTGATGCTTCAACTTTTCACTTTCTACCCCATCTTTTGATTCACCTCCATTTCATGCACTTGGAAAGGTCAAAGTTGTATTCATTTTAACAATCACCTTGTGAAGATCCACAAAACCAACACATCAACTCTAGAATTGGTTAAAATGGGGGAGTTGATGTGCTCTTAACAATATCTTCAATCCATAACGCATCTTCCATTTTCACAAAATTTGTCTAGCAAGGATTTTTAAAAAACCAATGAAAAAGAGCAAAAAACAAAAAAATGAACAACCTTGGACCTTAGCTTACACTTTGGTTTTCCAAACCATGAACTTTCTTTTAAGCCTTTTTTGGGGTCTAGTGGACCAATTGGTTTTCCTTCGAAAAGGATGCCATGTAAGTTAAATCACAATTTGATTTGTGTTGGTCTTGGACCCTTGTCTAAAGGCCTTGGGACCAATTTAAAGCCCTTGACCAATGGGAATGCTCAATTTCATTGAACCCTACCCCTTGGGCCTTAAACTCACTAATTGACACTCATCTAAGTGAAAAATCTAAAACTTCTTTATAAATATTCGTGCAAAAGACAAATTCGTTTTACATTTTGTGTGCAATTTTCTTGTCTATTTGTAGCCCAAAGAAAAAGTAATAAGAAAACAAAGGAAAACAACTGGCCATGAAGCAAAAACAACAAATTCATGAAAAACTTGATCAAATTAAAAAACAACAAAAATATTTTATTTTATTTTGTACATGTGATGCACCCATGCAAGTGAAAAGAATAAAACTTCTTTGGACCTTCACAACAACTTTGCAAACTAAACCAAAACAAAAATTTATCTCTAGTGCTTTGTACATGTGGCCAACTCATGCAAATGAAAAGAATAAAACCCAAAATTAGATTTTTTTAAAGGATATACAACATAAAAAGGATTGAACATGGAAAGGGAAGCACATAAACTTTGCATTTTTTTTCAAAGAATGGTTTTTCAACTAAGTTTCATTTACTTTTAAGAGCACAAGCTCATGTGATGATAAGAAAACAAACATAAGGAAACAACTATGGCTATGGGCTAGGATATGGATAACAAAAGTTGAGGATGGATACACATTTGAATTCTAGGAAGGTAAGATTAGTAAAGGTGGAATTTGTATTTTAATGAATCCCAAATGGGATAATTTCATAGCAAAATATAAGATTATAAGGGGCAACATGGTTCAAATGCCCAAGATGTGAGGGTTGCCATGTGGTGATTGGAGCATTATTAATGTGTATGCTCTTAATAATCCATTAGAAAGAAACAACTTGTGGGAGATGGTGAAAAGAAAGATCCTTAGAAATTGTATTTGGGTGCTTTGTGATAACTTAAACATAGTGGAAAAGGTTGCAAACAAGTCATCATGTTGTGGGAGGTTGATTTCTAAAAAAGAAAGTTTATTGTGGGAGGCTTTTTAAATTAGCTTTGGATGTGGAAAAACCCTTAAGATTTGAAAGAAGTGTAATGTACTCTTAGGACAACCAACAAATTGGAGGTCATTAAATAATGGCCAAACTTGACAATATTTACATGTCTAATGGACTCCTCCAAAACTAAACATGCAAGCTTTCATCGAATATATAATAAAGATATATGGGGTTAGGTTTGGTTGTAACAAAAAAATAAGGTTATTTTCACCTCTCAATTTCCCATAGCATACAATGAACAAACATGTAAATCATGCATCAAACTTTCAAACTAATCCTATTTCCCATTCAATTCAAAAAACATCTCATTGAAAATTTGCTTACACATTATCTTCTTATTACATATTATAATGACCAAAGACTATTTGTATGTATACTACTTGCACTGAATTTCTAATCATGATGGAAGAATGGAAATGGTGGATCAGATCTTTCCAGACAACTTTTTGTTGGCTACCATGGTTTCATTTAACATCAATCACAATTAACACCCCGTTTCTCCCATATATTCACTCAAGTACTTTTGATAGGAACCAATTGAAAAAAGATATCCCAAACATATTAACCTCAACATTCATGTGCTTAAGAAATGCCAAAATCGTATCCCCATAGTTCCTAATGAATTAGGCCTCATTTCCCAAAATGCAATTTTTTTAAATTGATGTTTTATTCAGACCAACCTAAATTGCCCCCTATGGATTGTCATCACTTCCACCATTTCCATTTATCTTTATTCATGATTCTTAAACAAATTGTTATCTAATTATAGTATGTAGTGAAACAAATATTGGAGATAGAAATTACATATTTAGTGCCTAAAGGCATTCTTCCCAACCAACCACACAAAGTTCCTACCTAAATTATTAACAAATGTTTTTAAACACAAACCCAAAGTTCAAAACAAAAAAAAGGTGGTTAGCATTCCAAAAGTTCATTTTCTTATGTTCTTTGTCGACAAACCCTCTTCAAAATCAGCCATCAAAACATTTCCACCAAGCTCACCATCACTAAGAACCATTGAAAGAACACAAAATAAAATCATAGCTCTTCTATCGTCTTGACATCAATCACACAAATGCACACCATAGAGAATGGTGAATTGTACAAAATAGGCCAAGACAACATACTATGACTATGTTTGACAATTATAAAAACATAGATGGTGATGAAAGAACTACATGAAGGACCTTTAGGAGGGCATTTTGCAATTGAAATAACACAAAGGAAGATATTGGATGTTAGATATTAATGGCCAACCATGTAAAGAGATGTGCACGATTATTGCAGATCTTGTAATGCATGTTAAAGAACATGAGGATTGGTAAATCAAAGTCTTGCAAAGCTAATCACAAGTCCTTTAGAGGAACCATGAAATGGGGATTTGATTTTGTGGGGCCAATTAAGCTAGTAGGAAGATATACAAGAAACAAATATATTCTTGTAGCCACAGATTATGCCACCAAGTGGGTGGAAGCAAAAGCATTGAGAACTAATATTGTTGTAGTCACAACAAACTTTCTATATGAGTGCATATTAACCAGGTTTGGATGTCTTTTGATTATAGTCATAAATTAGGGAGTTCAATTCATTGATGATGCCATCAAATATTTGATAGATCATTTTCTATTGAAACATGTGAGTTCTACAACCTATTATCCTCAAGGGGATGGGTAGGCTAAGTCTATTAACAAGGTACTTGGGACATTGTTGATCAAGTTAGTTAGTGAAAATATAACAATTGAAATGAGCATTTGTCTACAGTGTTATTTTCATATAGAATTGCATACAAAGTAGCAACATGGTATACACCATATCAATTAGTCTATGGATTACATCCATTGATGCCCACAAAGTACGAAGTGCTAGTTGATGGTGGAAATGAGAGAGATAGTACTTTAGTGAAAGTTTTAACTAGTAGAATTATAGAGTTGGAAAAGTTGTAGGAAGTTAGAATGCAAGTTGTAGAAACTATAGGTATTCAGTAGTAGAATAGAGCATTATGGAGTCAACAAAAGAATCCAAAAAAATAATTCAGTTTTGGTGATTAACAGTTTGAAGAATAGATTGACCATAGGGGAAAAGGAGAAGGCAATACTATAGGAAGAATTGGATAAGGAAAGGGACTTCCAAAAGGGGTATAAACATAATGTGGAAATTTAGAGGAAGAACATGGTAGAGGTTGAGTAGAAGATGAAAGTGCTCATAAAGAAACTATAGGATGAAAATGAAGAGTTCAAGGGTAACACATCACGGATGAAATCATAGGATGAAGAATTGTAAGAATTGAAGCAGAAGTTTAGGAAACCATAAAGAAAAAATGGATAGAAGCATTGATATTGCATAAGCAACAACTAGAGGCTTTGGGTAGTTAGGTGAAAGCATTGACCAAGGAAAAAAAGGAGAAGGAGAATGTTTTTGCAAATTTGGAATTAATGAATTTGAAGAATGTTATTCTATTGAATTTTGAAGAGCTTAAAAGAAAGACAATAGAGGCAGAAAAAAAAAAGTTGATGGAGGAAAAGGAGTATCAAAAGAATTTGCAATAGTTGCCAGCATAGTTGGAGATTGCACATGAACTGTCGCAACCCTACCTAAAGGGAAGTATGAAGATGAAATTCACACCCAAAATTGGGACTTGGGAGTTCTCCGGGACTCCCAAAACTTCAGAGTTCGAATGCAGGGGTCAAAACACCTTGCATTGGAGTGTTCTTTATATCATTGGAAAGCTATTGAAGTGTAGATGTCGAAAATGGCCTTGCATGGGCCATTTGGACATCTACAGCACAGGTTATGGCAAAAAGAAAGGCTGGGAGTCAAACTAGCAGTTTGATTCCCGCCCACTAAAAGTCGGGAATCGACCTGACCCTGGTACGTGCAGGTGGAGTGCAACACACCGTTGGAAAGCTCTCAAGGAGAGCTACAACTTTGCTTTGGACCTCATCCCAATTAAAGGTTTGAGCAAAGAATTATGATCATGCAAAGTTCTGAGAGTCTAAACTGGGACAATTTCAGGACTCCTCCTTGGGAGTCCTGGGACAAAAAGCCATTCGGATGTGGGTGCCGCGGAGAGGCACATAGTATACTATATAGGAGAAGGTGGTGGCTTCCCCCAAGTCCAAGCCGTGGTGAGTCATGTGAGCCTAGAGTTGTCGTGGCTTGTCTTAGCACCAAGGGTGTTCCAGAAAGTGATCTAACCAACTTGTTCGTTCGTTTTGATGCAGGTTCGAATAAGTGAATAGCTTGTCACTCTTCTTAGTCCCATGCCGGAGCTTCAACATGCCCCTCTACCCCTTTTAATGTTGAGAGCTGGGAGCATGCCCCGAGTCCTCCACAATTTTGCAATTTGAGTGACTTAGCCCCAACTTGGGACTAACTATATCGCAACCCTAGCTTTGGGCTCACGACCAAGGCTAAGGGGGTTGCAAGGTTGCGGGCCAAGAGGAAGGAAGTTCGGGAGTCACATCACATACTCCCGGGAATGTTAGAAAGTGTGAGGGAGTATGAGGGAATGAACCCTCACACTCCCAAGGCAACTCCCACTTTGGGAGATGGAGTCCCGGTGGACTCCCGAAACTTCAGAGAGC
>Ga0116231_10005591_pt1 | contig 24663 bp, 18 predicted proteins | sample S1TSphgellanicum_2_FD_89695 | JGI IMG/M metagenome (GOLD analysis project Ga0116231, IMG submission 89695) | Host-associated microbial communities from peat moss isolated from Minnesota, USA - S1T2_Fd - Sphagnum magellanicum MG | ecosystem: Host-associated > Plants > Peat moss > Unclassified...
ACACTTTAAGGTTTCTTCAACATGGGGAATACCCTCCCCAAGTTACATCAAGTCAACGGGATCGCATATAATAGCGGTCCAAACACTACTCATGGAAGGACAATCACCTCGTTCGATGCTTACCACAAAGCGACAAAATGGTTCTTCCACCACATGAACAACTTGGTCTTATTCAAAAGGTATACTCAAAGCTTGGACATTTTAGAGTTAAGCGTATTTATAGCCTTCTTGCTCCTCATTACCATTGGAGAGGTATGTATGCTCAAGTCCGAAATGTCATTGTTAGGTGTGAACAATGTGATAAAATGAGAACTTCCTTTTCCTTTCGACAACTCCCTATTCAGGGCATGTTCTATCACCAGTCATGTGATTTAGCTAGAAAATTACCACAGACCTCCAGGGGTAATGTCTACATCATGATTATGATTGAGCATTTTTCAAAGTGGGTCGAGCTTGTTGCGATGCTGGACAAATCATCACACCGCACATCCAAGTTTTTTTACAATAGGTCTTAATTAGGTTTGGGGCTTGTGTTGAGTGCCTTACTGATCAAGGACTAGAATTCAGAGGAGAATTCCAATACCTACTTGGTCATGCTCTCATTAACCATCGCCGGACTTCAAGGGATCATTCCCATTTGCTTCACTAAGAACAAAAAGGATCGGGACTTGGCCCTACCTTACATCGCCATGGGTTACAAGATGTCCAAACATGCCTCTCTGTTTCATTTCTCTCCTTACTTTTACTTTTTGGGAGACATCCCATTCCACCCTCTTCCATTGCTACTCAAATGGACCAGGTTGTGGACTTGGACTCCCCAACCACTTAAGCTAAGGTCATCACAGAGAAGGCTACTCTATTCAAGAGGGTTATGCCCATGGCCATGGAGAACTTGTCCATTGCACAACATTGAAACACCTTACGGTATGCACACACACGAGGTGGTAGTTATAAACCTAAGGTGAGACAATTTGATGTTGGTGACTTTGTGTATTTTTAGCAGCAACCTAATGATACTCTAGACTCTTCTTCTGGTCACACTATCTTGAGGATTAAAGTGATCAAGCCTTTAGGTGTGTTGGAGTTGCAAGGAGTTGAAGGATGCACAATTTGGGATCATTCCAAAAATTGTGCGCCCTGCCACCTGTCAAACTTGGATCCTACCATCATCATGTTGATTTGGATTCATCCACTTGACTACCATGTCACGTATGTCAGAGGACAAACAATGCTAATCAGATGCTGCTTTGCGATAATTGTAATGGTGGATACCATCTATTCTACCTCAAGCCAGAACTCACTCAAATTCCCGCCGGCATTTGGTATTGTTCATCATGTTCTCCTGTAGCACCTTGATTTCTATTTAGACCATGCCACACAAGCTTAGGTCTTGGGGGGGGATACATGACAATTTCATTTCAACCTCCTCTTGTGCATTGTATATATATGTGCATGCATCTCTTTTTGGTTGATTAGTTTCTACCTTTGACTAGTTTTAGTCTTTTTGTTCAGTAAAGTTTACCATGGATTTACATCCTTATAACACCGAATGTCATGACACTACACATCAAGACAATGACAAAAGGTTGTTAATAAATGGACATATGATTGTGAAGTATCCAAGTTATAGCTTGTGTTTCTACAACCACAAGTTGTGAAACATTAACATCTTGCATGTTATTAGATTGTAAATGCACATTTTCAACATGTGAAACCAATGAAGACCACATTTAAGTGGGGTTCATTGATGGAACATCTTCATCTACACCCAAACTTTCGACAAAACAACATTTCTCCTTTTCAACCATTAAACATAGGAACACTTAAACAAAATAAAATAAATATTGAGACAAATATTCAAGGAACTTTTCAACTTCACAAAATAATTTTAAAAACAAGGTGACAAAAAACTTACCTTTGGTACAAAACTTTATTGATTCGTCAAACAACAAGGACCACAAAACTCTACCGATTCACTAAACAATGAAACCAAGTTGATACCTTCCAATTTGTTGAACACAAAACCTAGATATGACATCCAATCTTGCTTAATTCATTAAACAACATAATACAAAACCAAAGTGGAACCATCTTGGTTTGCTAAATGACAAAACCAAGCTAATACCTCCCAATTCACCACACAACAAACCCAAAGCCAATAATCAATCTTTTTTAATTTGCCAAACAAATGAACACAAAACCAAAGTAGAACCTTCCAAATTTGTTATAGCAAACCCAAAGCCAACAACTAATTTGTCAAAACAATAAAAAAATAAAATCCAAATAATACCCCCCTAATTCATTGTGCAACAAAACCAAGACAACAAGTATATAGGGCGAAAGCATGATTAGGTCGTTCAAAAGTGGCATTTGAAAGTCCATAATTTAATACTAGTGATTTTTTTTGCAATTTTAACAATTATCAAACCATAAATCCTATAATTATCCCCTATATTTTTAATCATAAACATTAATAAACCAACCTATGAATATCCTTAAACATGTGATTGATCAAGAAATCCATGTAAAAGTTGAATTTTTTAAATGTGAAATGAACTCACAAGAACAAAACATTACAACAATCACATCATTTAAAATCTTAAAAACTAAAAATATAGATATTAAGAAATTTTCAATGCACTTCACTGATAATTTTTTCATTTGATGATGTTTTATTCTTTAATTTCTATTTTGACACTATTTTCACATTTTTTTTGAATCCACATTTTTCATTTTTTCTATGTGACAAACGTAATGTTGTCATTTCAAAAGTCCATTACAAGTCCATAATCTTCTTAAAATTCATCCAAGAATTTTATGATGATTCCCATTAAAGTCTATGACAACATGAATAATTAAAAAATTAACAATGTTAATTTTGAATATGGCTTTAAATTTTATGTTTGTATGTAATCCAAAAAAATTACAATTGTGACAATCCAAATTGTCCCCCTATTCATGCTATTTATTTGCAAATAGTTTAAAGCAAAGTGCAAAGGTGTAAAACAAAACAAAACAAAATTTTAAATTTGGGAGGGTTATCTTTAAACCTTGAATGCATATTTGACATTTTGAAAATCCTAATGGGCTAAATACATTTACATCTCAACATCATACACATAAAGGCCTCCAATAGTTGTGTATAAAGTCAAATATCAAGAAGTTTTAAAAAATTGGATATGGATTAATACATATTTGGTTACTATGTATTCGGATGTATAGCGTAATTTATATAACCGGCCGACACTAGTCCACTAATGTTGCTGAATATCTAGAACAATCTAGATATCAACATGCATACTTGCCAAATATGGAGAAAACCATATTTGTGTTTTAAATTTTTTTTCATGTTCGTTCATGATACACATCCATTGAATGTGAGCCTAAGTTCTATATTGATGTGTACCCATATCCATCTGGAAGGGGTCAATTCAACATATCTAACCATTGAGGTTTTTAAAAATGAAAATATGCATAGTATGTTTTGTTTACGAAGAAACCAAAACCCCCATTCTCTCCTTTTTCATGGCAATGTATTGGGTATTGGCACTTTTCCAAATTCCTTGGCTTTTATCATTGATTTTTGTTTTGACACTTTTTGCACTCCTTGTTTGGTGTTGTTTGTGTTTTGTTTCCAAGATCCAACTTTTAAACTCAAGTTTTTATAGCTCTTTGTTTGATGCTCTTTGTGTTTTTTTTCGAGTTTCAATTCTTCAACTCAAGTGCACATTGTTTTTGTTTGAGGAGTCTAGTTTGTTTTCATAAGCAACAAGAATTGGATTGTACAAATGACAATCTCTTTGTATTCATAGTGTAATTTCATTTTCTTATCACATATATACTTAAATTGGATTGTTATATTAACATGCAACTCACAGTGTACTAGCCTTGACTTTTATTTTTAAGGTCAAACAAAATCATGATAGTGGATGAAATCATGTGATATGATTAAGTAATTGAATTGCATAATTAATTGATTTTTCATCTATTCAAAAGCTTCAATTTTTTTAATGTTCATCACAAGCATTGTCCAAATTGATTGAATCATTCTTCATGGTGATTTTTTCCTAATGTGCAAATTGTTTGAATAGATTGTTTGACGAAAGTTGCATATGGCCATTTTTTATTTGTGCAATCCCGTTGTGATTTTACTATTACTTGTAGTTTCCTTCTTTGTTTTGAATTTAATAAGTTTTTATTTGTATCTAATTGCTTGCATCTATTTTGCAAAGGGAAATAATTGACCCTTTGATTAGAATTTGTTTTGGTCATTACAAATTTTTAATCATGTTAAGTAGTGTTTATGTTCACTTAGGAATACTTTCAACCAATTCATTTAAGCTGATGAAAAGATGACCAATAACCAACAAACTTCAATTGATTGATCCAAGCTAAAATGTACTAATTGGTTGAATTCTAAAAATCAAATGATCAATTATGAAATTTAAAGAGTTTATCAAAAATAAGAAATGTAGGTACAATTCTTACTCACATATATAAATATAACTAGGTATATTAAAATGATTCATGTCTCAACTAGTGTTAGGTGGGTACTTGGTTTGAAAGGTTAAAACTACCAGTTCCAATAAATAAAATAAAATAAAAATTCAGTATAATTTTTGGAATCAGTTCTACAACCAGAATCAAAATTTACTTTTTTGAAGAACTGAACCAAAAACTGGATTCTTGATTCCACTTACTGTGTGGAATCAGAACCAAGATTAAAACTTAAATTAATTATATATATATATATAGGTCAAAAGACTCAAACAAAGGGCTAACCAGAGGTTAACAACTGGTTCTAGTGCAGGATAACCAGAATCAGATCTTTTATGTAGAACCAGAATATAAAAAAATTGTATAGAAAGAACTGGACTCAGAACTTGGTTCCCAATTCCATTTATGTGTGGAACATGAACAATTCTAGTTTATTTTCCAGATCACATCCCGAGGTTGTTCATAAAACTAAGGAACCGCCCAACACTGGTCTGACCTGCCATATATTGACCATTAGGGTTCCTTGAATTTGTTTGTACATTATGCCTGACCTGGTAGGTATCTGGTTGGCCACTAGTTCCCAAGTCAGAAAGCCAGGAATCCTTTACCTTCTAGATTGTATTTAGATTGAAGAATTTGGATTTCCTTAGAGCATCTCCAGCGGTGCTCAGTTTGTGATCTGCACAGTAAAATTGGATGAAGATTCTCGTTATGGCGGAGCATCATTGCACAGTTTGCGGTGTCTGGTGAAAGGCGCAGCAACAGTAGGCACCTGTCGAAACGAGTGTAATAAATACGATCTGACTACTAATCAGTGATTTTGATTGGCCCATCGTAATGATTGGTCCAGGTGGATTGCTATTAGTAGTTCTCCACGTATTTGCTGTCTAATTTCAGTTTTATCGGTGGGGTTGCGAAAAAGTAAATAACAAAACTTGGATGTGAAAAACATTTTTGCAGTGAGCACTGCTGGAGATGCTCTTATGAGCTGGAGAATAATGGCCACTAACTCATGTGTCAGAGGCCATTGACACATTTTTCTTGGGGTCGTGAATGAACCAGCTTGCGTGCTAGATCTTCCTGTGCACACAAGACTTGCGTGAGGTTGATTCCATAATTGGTCACCAATCAGTCCTGTGGCGCGCAGGAGGAGTTGAGTCCTGACTCCTGACAGCCCACATTTGACAAAAGAAATGAAGGCGTAGGTAGTAGTAGTTTCAAACCTCAAACCTAGAGTCGTGATTTCACCACGTCCGATCCTCCACTACAGCAAACGGCCTGTCGGGTGTTTCTTCAAGTCAGTCCAGATGGTTGCAAATGGCGGCTGGTTTTAAGTATTTTGCAAAACTAGATATGAGTTTGATACTTGTTTGGCTGCCCATATCCAAAACGTCAAATTGCAGCTCGTTGAGCAATAGTTTACAGACTCTCTATCGATCTGGCTCACTGGATCAGCCATTCAAGGAATATTCAGGTTTTAACAATGGCCGTTTTGGAATGTATTTTCCAATAAGCGGTAGCAACTAGCAACATCAGAGTTGTCATGAGAAGGAATGAAATCCAGTGTTGGCAACAATTGTTGGGCCAGTTCTGAGTTTTGGGCTAATTCAAGATACGATTTTCAATAAGGTTTCCAAGTGCCCAGAGAACCATTATGCCTACTCGCATCTCCTTGCATCAACTTCCACCAATTGGAAGAAAACTGAAACATGTACTCAAAAGACCATTCAAATGAGGTACTCACATGGTATCATAAGGTAATGATTTCCTCAAAACTTGATAGTAAAATTGTTCAAACTAAGTTGGTTAAAAAAATTTAAAGCTTCCCGTCATGTTGGCATAAGACTATGTTGCTGAATAAATTGTGTCACTTATGTCGTATTTTAGACCAATGTGATTGCACAACCACCATGGATTGTCAGGTTTTGGGTTAATGTTGTGTGATTGTGTGTTATAATCTGAGCTCAATGCACAATCACATTGTATTATCCCACTAATGTGATTTAAATTTACAAGTAGACTATGTATCTAGGATTTCAATGAGAAGTGTATAGTATGGTTCTAGATTATGAACTTGATCCAAGATTTATTCATGCTACAACATCCGATCAATGTTTGAGTTCAAAAATCCCTTAATGAACTTAATTTCACCATGGTATGATCAAATGCCAAGCTAGTCTATTTCAAATTTACAATTCAAACTTAAGAATTTCAATGAAATAAATATGAGTATTTTACTATCATGCCGAATCCTCTTTAGTTTATGACCTTGTACTACCATTTTCTACATTGTTACCTTGTTATTTGATGACCTTGTGCATGAACACATTTAGTGTCAAGTGCATGGCCCGAAGGATCATATTAACAAATGAAAACATTTTGAAACCTACATAGCAAAATAAGTCTTTGAAAAAAACTTGTTAAAAATGACCACACTTGAGCTAGAGTTGTAGTTGTGGATGATGAGTTATGATGACAATATGAAATATTGAAAGGCAACATAAGTGAAGAAAACAACCATAACATGGAAAATAAGCTTGAAAAATCAATTTAGTTTAAATTCTCATCTAGTTTTCAAACATCATTTGTTTGAAATTATATGCACTAGTTCATTTGTTCCAAATACCAAATCCCACAATTTTGATCATATGATGAAATGACACTACCGAAGTTGGTTGATGTCTACTTTTGAAAACACACATTGCAACAATAATTGTTGCCTCCACTATATGATGAACATCATAACAAGACAATTAAAATTTTGCATGACATGAAAAGGAGTTACCAAAGATTTCATAATATCCTTGGACATCAAATGTTTACAAGGGTTAATTTCATCTCACCAATTTCTTGCCCTAACCAAATCAAATTTCCATTTGAAAATTTGGCTGAAATGATGAATTTAAAGTAAAATGTATTGGTTTGAAAATCACTTGTGTTCATGACTTGTAATAATTGAAGGGTAGGAAAAAATTATGTGATATTAGATAACTAATGAAATAACACAAAGGTATTGAAACTTATAAAACTCCAAACTAAATACCTCCTCTCAAATAATATATTTTTTCTTTGCCACAAATGATATCAATAATCAACAAATAGTGTATTGTTTAAATAAATAATGTGTGCATTGAAAATCACAAATGATGAACTTAACAAATCCATTTAATTATATTTGAACATGTTTTTCAATATATGAAAACATTCATAGGTCATCCAAATGTAATGTTTAAAGCTTCATATATGTTATAAATCCATTAATTAGGATTATGATTCAAATAATTTAACATAATTATAAATGAAATTTGTAAATTAGATTGGGTGCATTGGATTGTTAGTGTTCCAATGTCCACAAAAGACATATTGCAATCATTGTTGACTTGATTGGATCTTAGATATCATAATGATATATAGCTTAAACAAATTTAGTCATTGTATAAGTGAGCAAAAAATATTGATGAGCCATGAGCATTGTATGTTTATAAAGCTAGCAATGATCAAACTTATTTCACATTAGATAATCGGTAATTATGATTTTGGGTAGTATCTTGAATTTTTAATTTAATATCAAAGCAACATATGCTAGTGTTCAATATTGTGGAAACAAATTATCTCCCAACTAAACATGTGAACGCAATGGGTTTGAAGGTTCATGGAAATGTGAAGAGATAAGGATGAAGTTTATTTTTATGCTTATATATAAGAGATGTTATGCAACTAGAATTGGTCTTTAAGCAATTGAAATTAAAATTCTCCATTTCACAAGTGATGTGAAACACCCTTAGGCATGTCATATTCATCATTTTTCATCCTTCTCCTTAATTCTTCACAAATTGAACAAGGGAGCAAATCCTTTGGGATGTTAATATAAGATGATAAGCTTCATGGACACCTTTGGATAACTTTAATTACACAAATAGACAAAGGGGCTATTTAATATAGTTTTGACCCAAATTGGGTTCAAAACTTATTGGTTCCCACATGAAATCATCTTGACCCAAACCTTTGTATATGGAATTACTTGTGTGCACAATATATTTTATAACTGCCAATGGGGTACTCATTAAAATGGCAAATTCTCTTTAAATATATATTTCAAAATCAATACTCTTTGGTGAACTTCACAATTACAAAGCCTCATAATTCCCATCTAACTTTATTTTCATATAACCCTTTTAAGAACTTTGTAACAACACATCTATTTCCACGATTTCAAATTTTTGTTTTAAATGCTTGAAATTATTTTTTACATGTTATAATTTTCAAGCCTTCCTACCTTTCAAGAAACACACTTTTTTGGGTCATTTAAACTCACCATTTCATTGCCTCAATAAAACCCTTCAAATAACATCAAAACCATTCAATTTGGATATGTTTTGACTCATGAAAAATCATTTAAAATACACAAGCCTCCTTGTGACATTCAATAGTCAAAGTGGGAATGTAACTTGGGGTTCATAGTAATTATTCTTCCTTTTGATTCCATACACTTTCAAATTTTCACCTTGTTTAGGAATTTGTTTCACGTAATGTAAATAAACCTAATTTGAACCACGTTCAAAACATCTCCCTTACAAAAACTTGTAAAATGAATCAAAATGGAATCCAAAATGCCCATACTTGTTATATGGACCATAATAGGAAAACTAGCAAGCCAAAAAGTACAAAATAATGAGTATTCATCACACCTAAATGCATTTATAGTAATAATTTAACCACATAGTAAAAGGTTTTGGGCCATATGTCAATGATTGTCAGATCATTTTTCATCCCATATTGTTCATGTAAAGGTTTTCCATTAATCAATTTTTGAGAAGTTTATTTCTAATCATGAAGTTATTGTGTTGATTCACTTTGTGAATAATTGTTGTTATTTATTACATGAATTATGGGTGGTTACTAAATTAATTCTAGACATTTTTAGATTATGAGATGGAAAGAAATAAGTTCAGCCATGAACAATTTCCAAAATATTATTTATTTATTTATTTATATTTGTAAACTACAAATTTTTTGTTGTGAAGGATGGGAAGTTCATTCAAACATTTCAATTAGTTTTGTTTGTAAAAGACATTGAACTACAAGGTGATTATGTGAATATAGCAATTTCATGACTTACTTTTGTTTGTGAGGAGAGACCGCTAATAACCACTTGATAAGATCTTTGAGATTTCATTAACATTGTGTAAACAAGATAATGGTTTAGAAAATGAACATGAGCTTAAGTGATTAGAAGTGGGGGAAAAATCAACAAAGATGGTGTAGTTCCTAGGTTTCTAAATTTCAATGGAGAAGGTGTTGGTAGTGATGATGTTGGCCACACCACCCTGCCATGACAATGAAAACAACCTTCAATTCAATTTTCAATATTTGCTATGAAAAAAAATGGAAATTGGAATGACCATTCACTTAGGATGGTCATGGGTGTTGTTGATTCAAAAATGGCTATGAAGGTTATTTGCAATGGAATTGGGGGGTACCAATCATAAGTTTGAAGAATCACCTTTACAATGTGACAATAATTTTAAAATGCGACATCAAAAGTACACTTACAACCAACAAATAAGAAGAATTGTCAATTTACATTGTAAACATGCAATAGCTTAGCCACCTTCTTACATCAATGCAACTCAAGTTTAAAATAACGAAGATTGTAAACGAATGGTCGACACCTTGGCAAACTAAGGTGCGGGTTCAAACATTGACATCATTCACAAGGTCTTGATCAAATTGGTTGTGCAAAAGGCTTCTACCCAATCAACATAGCATCCTTTTATGATAACCTTGATGAAGTATATTGTTGGCACAATTATTCACTGGATCAAATATGAAACTACAATGAATCAATAGCCTAGGTTGAAAGGAATGGGGAAGCTCTAATACTTATAAGCAAAGGCTCCAAATTTGTACATGTGATCATGCTTGATGAACAAGAACATCTATGTCTTGTTGTGCTTGAATGCAAGAGATGGAACGATCCCAAACTTTCATATATTCAAAGGGAAGATGATGAGATGTAATTACATTATTTGGTGTGAAAGCGAAACAACAATGACCATGCAACCAAAGGTGTGGATAATAAAATTTAATTTTACAAGCAATTGCCCATTTCATATTTGTTGCTAAACATGCAAACAACACCATCATTCCCCAGGATTGACTTTTACTAATTCTCAATAGTCATAACTCACAACCTTTGTAAAAATGTTGGTGGGACAAAAAACCTTAAACCCTAAATTGAACTTCATCCTATGGATTCATTCGCTTGTAATGGCCTTGAAACCCTCCAAAACTCCACGACCTAAAAAGCTAGAACACCAATAATATGATATGTTCATAGTACCTTAGTACATAGGTTGGTTAGCCATTTTTTAATCATTTTTGAAGATTTCAAATGTTTTTAGAAATATGGGCCTAACATGCCTAAAATTTGAATAAAGCTTTCAAGCACAATTGCTTCATTATTTGGTTTACGGTCAACTTGTAAACTATTATTATTTTTATTGTTGAACATAACTAACAAAAAGTAATAATGAATTATTAAGCACCTTGCCACCAAACCAACCTAGGCACTAGGTTAATATGATATATTACTACATTTGGTAATGGGGTTGTGTTGTGCATATTGTGGAATATCAGTTACTTAGCTAAATTGTTAAAATTGGCTTTGTTTTTTCGCCAAGTCCACATCCACTTCACCAACTTGTAAAGATTGATTCATTTTTTTATAGTGTATTTATAGATACATTTATAGTGTGTAAAAGAACTTGCAAGCATTTCAAAAAATGGAACTCCCTCAAAGATGAACATTCCATTTTTTGAAACACCCATGGTTATTTTTCCCTTGATACTTGACATGTACTAGTTGAGTGCCTACTTAATATTATAAGAATTCAATGTTTTAAATGAGTGATAATCTTTATGTTGTGCAGAGACCTTAAGGTGGGGCTTTACGAAATTCAAGCCCATGCTCAACTCCACTTTAGAAAACCTTTATTTGAATAAAGCTTGACCCTTCAAACAGTACTTTACACATAAGCCTAGTTTGATGAATCATCAAGTCCACATCACCAAATTGTCAACTACATGTGGTTAATGCTCCATTGCCAACTTGCAAAGTCCATTAAATTGCTACAAATGCACGTCAAACTGCCTAGAATTTTTAAAAATTACAATATACCCATTACCTGAATGTATTCCTTTTTTGCCCACAATGGAAGACTTCCCAATTTTCATTGCTTGCCAAATTTTTGAAAAGGACTCAAACCAGTGTTGGGCAATTTGCACTTTTTGGTATTTGGAATTGGTGATAAGGGTAGAATATGTGTACACTTTTCATCCATGGTTCTCAAAATCAAAAAATTGGTTGTGACCTTGGGTAGAGGTTTTAAAATAATCATAGAACTAGTTTTGACCCTTAAGGGCAATTTTTAAAAATCAAAGATCTAGGCCAAAAAACCTACCCCAAATTACCAGATTTTTTTTCATTTAAGGTAAACTGCCCGGTGATTGAACATTTAAACATTCAAGGCAAGCTGGATCCAAGGGGAAGGCTCCATTATTTTTGGTGTCCAAAAAACACTTGAACCGTTCCTATTGGTGCATTTATCACATTAAAAATCATTAAAACGAGAGTAGAATTATGAAAGTTACGATCCCCCAAAGCATAGGGGGTCAAAAACTCAAAAAAAAAACCATTGAACACCCAAAAAATTCCTTGTATGTTGTTTTGTTGCTATTAGAGTTCTAAGATGATTTGTAGAACTTCAGGTGGCACTTTTATAACATTTTAAATTGTTTAAAATGAATAAGAAATAAGATAATTATGAGGTTTGAAAGTAAGAGGGGTAAAAAATGAAGAATTGTTTTTGAAAACATGTTTTGCCATTCGAGAAAATGTATTTTCTTTACATCATTTTTGTGGTTGGTCCTTTGGCTTTGCATTTCGAAGATGATTTGTAAAGCTTGAGAAGGTGTTCCTATATCATTTTAAATCATTCAAAATGGAAAAAAATTGAAAAAGATCCGCCAAAATGTTTCATCATAAGCAAGTGATTGATGATGGGCCGGTTTACCCTATATATAATCCATTTAGAGTTTTTTTATCCATTAAAATTCATTTAGATTCATTGGATAAAAATAGTGTCAAGTTTAGGTCTTGTTTGGAGGTGGGGTTTGATTTTTTGGGTCAAAATTTAAAATTAAGGGTCCAAGGACCCAAAATCAACCTAAGAACCACATTTGAAACCCACCCAAAACCTGAAATTGAACAACATTCTAATCACATGTCTTGCCTTTTGAGAGTCTAGTAATGCAATCCCATCGTCAAATGTAGTCTTCTTTGATAGACCAACTACACGAACAAGCATTTACTTTGCTTGTAGTAGATGTTCCTTTGGATGTCATGCAAGCACATCTTTGCTCATGTGCAAGTCTAGCAACAAGGGTTTGGTTATTAGCTTGTCTTAACACCCCTTCATTTTGTTTATCCTCCACCCGTTTTTTTACAACATTCCATATTTGTTTCGATATACCACATCTTACAATTTTGCATCTTTCACAATGCCAATGTTGTCATACCATCGATGGTTTGGGTATCCATTTGCTATGTTGCCCGTGCGGGAATGGCCACATTGTATTCCATGATACACTTCGAGACATCGTTGCAACTATCGCATCGGAGAGTGAAGCTCGCATATAGACAAAGGATTTTCACCTTTTCCCTTGCCACACATGAAAATGAATGGATATTGTCATCACCAGAGATAGTTTTCAAACCCTAGCAAACATTGTAATTGCTAATCTGACTCATACAGATTTGGTGTAGTGTGCTTTGACAATGATAGTGCATGCAACAATAGTTGTCGCTCAAGACAAGGCACAATCTTACATAGAACGAACACTAGGAAATGACTTCATTCCCCTAGCCATAGAAACTTACGGTTGTCTCCATCCTCATTTTGATTCATTTCTAACTTCTTATGTACATGCATGTATAACTTGCCATCAGCAAACCTCTTTAGTAGCTTCAATGTTTATATTTCATTCTAGGCAACAAGTGTTGATAGCCCTACAACATGCATAAACCATCGCTTTTAGTGGGCTGCCACATTTAATCACAATTCTTCATCTCTTCCACACATACTAGTTAGTGCACCTCCATCACTAGTTGATTTGTGACATAGGATGCCCTTTTAGCATTACGTCTTCCACTTCATTACTATTGTTTTGATGGCCTTGGTTTTCTTTTTGTGTGTTCACTTTTGCATCGACATGCCTAGTACTTTTTGTGGATGGATTTCCATCCTTGCCTATATATATATTCAAGGTTCATCATTAAAAGTACCTAAATACCTCAACACTTTAATGGATTTAAAAATAATTTAATTATTTTTGAATTGCTGGTTTTTAAAAAAAATTAGTGTTAAGAATGCAGAAATTTTGAAGTTTCAAGTTGCATAATGGTAAAAGTTTTGAAAACTGAAGGAAATTTACTTCATTCATGAAAGTTTTATCTATGAAAACTCATGACCAGGTTATTAGCTTTTATGCTAGTTATGTGGGTTTTAAGGTTTAGGGTTATTCAATGTCAACTTAATGTGATTATAGTTTGGGGGTGGGGGTTCATATCTCATGAATGAAATTTGGATGATCTTTCATGAATGAAAAAAATTCCAGATAGTATTTTGTGGATGATCTTTTATTTCATCCTTAAATTTCATAAAATTTTATCCATTAAAGTTCATCCAGTGAAATTCATGAATTGATATCAAATTGATGTTCATCCATAAAGTTGGATGAAATGAAAATATGAATGAACTATTTTTGTGGATGAAATGCAATGGCAGATGACATTTCCTAGATGAATTTCATATCATCTTAAACTATCATGAAAATTCATTCATAAAAGTCCATCCAATCATTCATGAATTTTCATCCACACAAATTATGAATGAAGGTTCATCCATTCATCCACCATAGATGATATTGATGTAGTTGGGTCAAACCCAACTAGAGAATATCCAATTTCATTACATTTGACCATAATTTATACATGGAATTCATCTAGTCAAGGTGGTTCAATTCATCCATCATAAATCATCTCATTTCATTCATCAATTTCACAAATCATCTGTTCAGACAATGATTCATCTCATTCAATGGGCTTAAAGATTCCACCTACTTATAAAGATTGGATACACACACACACACAAAAGCATGAAGTTTGACCTCGAAACCCTTTAAATTGCTCTCAAAATGCAGATTTAGCAAATTCTAGAGGCTAGGTAGAAAGGACCGTACCTCTCAAGCTTAAAAAGAGCCATCAAATCCAGCCCCAAAAGTTCAGGATAAAAACAGACAGAGAGGTTTGAGCCGTTTTCTGAAACTTGGGAGACTGAAAATTGGGGAGTCATTTTTTTTGAGCAGAAAAGAAACACATTTCAGGCATTGGGGAGCCTGCAAAATTCTAATTCTAGGCAGGTTGAAGAGAATTTCCAGCAATCGCTGCTGCCGATGTACACAGTCAATCCATACATGCACCAATCATCATGGAGCTTTCACATTGTTCCACTGTGCACAACTCAAACCTTGAAAGCTATTGCTTCTGTCCAGGAGAGATATAACTAGGATCACTCTTGCATAGTTACATTGCATGCACTTTTTTTTGCCTCATAAACAAACTGGAAACTGATCTATGCATTCTTTTTTGCATCCACAGCATGAGTTGCAGGTTGAGTTCCTTGTTTCATGGTGTAGAGTTTGTATGTCCAACCACTAAGGAACAAAAGGAGACCAACCCCAGCTGTAATCCAAGACCAAACAATCCAGCGAGGCATCGGCTTGGGGTAGAGACCTGAAGATTATAAAACTCATAATAAGACTCATGAAGACACTTTGCACTGAAAACAGAGAAATACAGACAGTGTGAACAACACAAGGACAGACAATCTTCAGAAAGTGCAAATATCGATGCTATGAAGCTTTTACACAGCACACCTACTGAACAGATTTCAGACTGAAATAGATATGTTGAACAAAGCGTACCTTGTCCGAATTTCACACAGATCAGGGTTTCCACAATAGCTATTGCAAGAGCCAACCAGCAAAATGCACCAAGTTTTTTTGTAGGCTTCCTGCATAGATGAAACAAAAGCAGTGAGACCTGTACTTAACACCAGTTTAAAAGACAATTTGGCATGTCATTTGTACAGATTCAGAGGAAGAGAACCCTAAACCCTAACACATCAAGAAACAAAAAAATGATTGAACACCAAAAAGGGCCACCCAATACACTCCCAAGACAGGCAAAAACCATACTGATGAAGTGGAATAAAAAAACCCCCTCACCTTGTCTGGAGGAAGGAATTGTACTCCCGAATTGCTGGATTTGCAATGAGCCACCAGATCAGTAGACGGTATGAGTTGAGAGGGTTGCGCGGAGGTATCCAGAGGCAAAGTTTCAGAAAGAAAGCATTCACCTCAACTGTCAAAATCCACATTGCCAACACAAGCACTTGTACAAATCGTGTTGGTCCCATTAGAGGATTCCATTCATCTTTGTCCCAGTATGCTGGTGTGAATTGCCCCAGAGACCTTTTCACCTGCAATTTTTCTCAGAGTACACACATTCTTAATGGAGGGATGGGCTCTATAAAATCCTCAAACTAGCCTGGACCTCTCTATAAAGCAGGTTAGCAGAATGATACCATCAAAGACACCCAAAAAAACAAATCAACTCGAAAGCACCTGAAAAGACAAGTGCAAACAGGTTCTGCAAATGCATAGTCCTAAATGAATAACGGTGGCATAGAATTGGCAGCTAAAAGTAATCCACATGTATCTGTTCCACAGTGACAACAGCAGACAAGATGGACACAAGTAACACTGCTTTTGCAACAAAATTCAGATTCCTCAAACAGCCCCTTTTGCCATGTATCATGCATCAAGGGCTGGAAAGCAAAGAAGACACACCTTATCCATTATAGATGGTTGACGGCTAAGGCCCACCCAAGCATATGCCTTCCCATCAAAATACCTAACTGTCCGCATTCCTGCCCAGATACCTTTACACATGGAAGAATCCAATATTATTATCCCATTCCTCTAAACAAAAACAATGCTGTGAAAGCAAGACACTTTGGTGCCACATCAAGGAGGGAGGACCAAAACATATATTCAGGGAACACTCGGGCAGGAGCAGGATTTTGCATCAAAAGAAGTGCAACACAAGCTTCAAGGTCAAGAAAAGATTAACATGTAAATAGGCACACAAATCAGCAGCTAGCTGCTCTTGCTGGATAGTTTAAAGAGCTACTTAAGGAAAAAAAAACTCAACAACAAAGCAACAGGTAGAGTTGAGCACCAATCCAGTTACAAACAAGAACATCAAGGATGATGCTGTCCCACCAGCACTCATTGAAGTTAGGCAGCATATGGTTGAATGTTACCTGCACACAATAACTCCCCCAGCTGAACTTTCAAACTCAGGATTTTCATACAGGGCCAGTGCCTTCAACATATGAAAAAACACAGTTTCTCTTTCATTGAGAAAGACCTAAAATGCTTTACATACATGTGGACAAGTTGGTGAGAAAGGAGTAGAGAGAGGGTTATACAAAGAAGACCTGGCCTTGCCACCTTTGTGGCCATAGGGTTTAGGGTCCCCATGTCCAGCAAGAGAACCAGGGGGGGAAGAGGGAGAATGCAGCATCATGGTGGGTGGGCCTACCTCCATCAACTCAAAACCAATGGAAAGCACCCACAGAAGTGGCAAGTTACGGACCATGATGGCCTTCCCCCACCATCCCAGAGTATGTGCTATCACAAACTCATCGAACAGTGTTTCCTGCATCATGAATCACAAGAGGATATTTTTATGCTGTGCTCTGGAAAGAGTGCAACACATCATCCATGACTGCGGTGGTATTGACTACCAGACCATGCAGATGCTCCAACAAAGTCCAGGGTCACTGGAACCTGATAGGTACCCCAAGACAACAATTGCTGCTGCTTGATGGGCATGCATGCAATCAATCAGGTAGGAGCACAGTCACCCACCCAGACATTAGCAAACTTGTTGGTGGGATTCTCTGGAGTATAAATACGACAGTCTGCTCCATATGACCTCTCTTTGAGCTCTGCCCACATAAGAAGCATCTTTAATGAGTGTTGTTGCTTCAAAACCAACCACTAGTTTCACTGTCAGGTTTCGGCTTTCTGTTCCTCAGGACTCCTACATAAAGACCTAAGATTGAAGCAAAACCAGTATTTTCCATCCTGTCAATCCTGCATTCTTTTTCTGACTTCAGCACATAGCCTCCTCCCAGTCAAGTCACAATAAACAGCAAAAGAGGAAAGCAGGACATACCCACACCAAGTTCAGGGTGAAGAAACTTAAGAAATCGGCGGGCATCATCCCGCTTCTGTAGCAAAAGTTTTTTTTTAAAATCCATCATCATCAGTACACATTTAAAGCCATGACTCCCGAGAAGAGAAAAACGTTATGTTGATAGACTGATTTCTGGATGTCCCAGAAAAGAGTGACAAAAGTGCTGACCTGAAACAGGAGAAAGGTGAGGAAGACAAGGTAGACTACTGCGATCCCATGGATCAATCGCCAGAATGATGGGTGTGGTCTGACCAGTATACTGGCAATCACAACACACCCCCCCCAAAAAAAGAAAAAGAAATCCAGCTATTAAGAATGTTACAAGAAGAAGTTGCAATCTCTTATACAAACTATAATTCCACATCTGCCGGCACAACTCCAAATTCTCCTGCAAAGGCTACAGTAATGAAACAATTCTTCAAAAAGAGGTAACAAACAAACATGACTGAACTGAAGTGAGGGAGGGAGTTACGTCGGAGGCGCCTGAAGCAAGCAATAACCTAGAAATACAGCAATTGTAGCCAACACACCCCTGCAAGAGCCCACCCACAAAACCATCAACATTGCAGCATCCCTGAACCCTAAACCCAGGAATTGAGGGACAGGGAGCTTTCTTTCTTTCTTTCTTTCTTTCTTTAACAGAGCTCTTGAATTTGGGTTTTCTCTGCAAACAGAGATGCATCTACTTACTTGCATGAAATCCAAATTTCCAATCATGAAATGCGCCAAAAAAAAACAGGGTAAACATGAAAGAACAGGGAAGAAGGTAGTGGGAACAGCACGCTTTGGTATTGGAAACTGTGTCAGTATCTGCATCAAACTCCTCTGATTGAAATGCCCCACTTGCCCACCTGCAGCAGAAGAGACACGTGCCCACCATGCCTCAAAGGTTGGAGTTGGTACAAAGCCATTTGCAGCCAGACAGACACAAACCAAGTCTTGGGCTTGAGATTGAGTGCCCGTACCTCAAGAAGGTCCAGATTGAAAGCTTGTTGTAAGCAAGCAAAGAAAGAAAAACAAGGGCTAGGTGGAAAACTAAAAAAAAAACCAGACTGTGCTTGCTTACACCAAGAGGCAAGCTCCCACAAGAAGAAAGGTAATAGTGCGAGGTTTGTAGAGCCAAGCAGTCCATGGATCCAAGTCACGCATGATACTCCATGCCTTGCTCTCACTATCCTCTCTCACCAACATCAACTCTTCCTCCTCGGCCCCATCTCTTCTTCTGCTGCTGCTGTTTGTCGTGTGTTGTCGCGCCATCCCGCCCTCGCCCTCCCTCCCTCGCGGCTCCTCAAGACTGTCACTACTACTCTTCTTGTGCCTCCCCTCTCTTCTCACCATCCCTGATCCAATTCCCAAAAACTAGATCCATCTCTCTCAAGAACACAGGCACACACTAGTTTGCTTGGAGTTTGGAGCTTCCGATCTAGAAAAGGAGCTGATGGATTTGATTGGAGCTTGGAGCTTTAGATCGAGAAAAGGAGGTGATGGGTTTGCTTCTTCTTCTTACAGTTTGGAGCTTGCGATCTAGAAAAGAAGGTGATAGGTTTGCTTCTTCTTCTTCGCATTTGCCATCGGAATATGCTGGAATAGGTATATAGCATGTTGTTGTTTGGTGAAGGTTCTTTTGTTTTTTGCCTCTTCTTCTTGCATACATGGGTGGCGGTTGGAAGAGCTTGACAGTATCCAGTTACATGCTTAGCTTCCAACACATAAGTCTAGCACAAAATAGAGAAGAGGTTACACTTGACTGCAAATTTCATGTCCCACGGAGCAATGTGATCAGGGTGGGACCCAGTCGCAGACCTTCTCAGTCTTGTTGCTCCCGTACAAGAAGAAAAGGTTTACAAGCAGAGAAGCTTTGTTCTGTACTGCTGATCAAAACTGCCAAACTCGAAAAAGGAGGGATGGCAGAGCAGCAGCAGCCTCAGCCTGACACCTTCGTGCTTCGACCTCTTGAGGCTGCGGACTACCATAAAGGTGCTGTCCTCTCCTCCTGCCCATTCGCACACAAAACAGCAAGCTCGCAGAAAACAAGCTTTGGAGGTGCGCGGGCGTCTAAGGGTTAGGGTGTTTGATGGTCAGGGGTGTGGGGATTGCTTTTCAGGTTACTTGCAGCTGCTCCAGCAACTCACCATAGTTGGTGAGATTTCGGAAGAGGCTTTCGCAGGTCCCGCTGCACAGCTATTCTCTTGCTCCTCTCGCATTGGGTCCTCCTCCTCCTCGTCTCCAGGGGATTAGGGTTTAGCACATCACTCTTATTGTGGCGCTTCTTTCTCACAAGGTTGTTGGACAATGAATGCATGCATGCATAGACAGAGGAAATTCAGAGGTGGAGGCTATCATCAATCCCTTTTTTTTTAAGGGGAATATTGTTTTTTGGGTTCTGGTTTTCCAGATGCACGGAAGATGTATCGAGCTTGATGTTTGGGGTTGATGTGGTGGTGGAGGGTGCAAGCAGGAAGGGTGGAGCATCTGCAGAAGCTTGGAGCCAATCATCATGTTGCTGTCATTGAAGGTTCTGGTTTTTTTCTTGGAACTTTTTCCTGAATTCTTGAGGAACAACCAGCTTTTCACACACACCATCAAACCACCTTGAAGTTTTCTTACAACCGAAGAAGAAGCAAACCCATCACCTATATGAGTCAGGATGGTCTAGTGGATCTGACACTTTGCTTGGGGATTTTGAAACAGATGTGGTAAGGAAGAAAATTGTTGCAACTGGAAGTATTCTAGTAGAATACAAGTTTGTGCGCAACTGTGGCAAGGTAAACTTTCAATACTCTTTCTTGAATCTGAACTTGTGGATCTGTGTCCAGGAAAAATGGATAGATAAAATGCTGCAGTCATTTTGATTTTTTTGCTTGCATGAGAAATTCATTCATATGCTAAAACCCCAGAACTTAGGTCTAAGCAAAATCTCATAACCATTGAATTTCAGAGAGCACACAGAGGCAGAAAAAGTGTTGGTATCTTAGTGTCACACAGCTGCTGATCATGAGCATAATGGGAATTCATGCCAAACTTTATTCATCTAAAACCCTAATCAACAGTGATCAACAAAAATTCTCAAACTCCTAATTGACAGGTTCAATCTGCTTTTCTGGTTTCTTTGACTGTCTGTGCTTAAGATTACTGTCTTAAGAGATCTGTCAACTTCAAAGTTGCTTCTTCTGCCATAACTGACTGTGTGCAACATGTGCACATAACAATTGAATTGCAGGTAGGACACATAGAGGACGTTGTGGTGGATAACAGTGTGCGAGGCCAGCACCTAGGCCTAAGGTTTCCACACCTCACTCACTTCTTCTCTCACTGCACCATGTGCATGAGTCTTCTTTCTTGCATGTCATGTTGATTCTTGTGTATGGTACAGAAATACATACATGGCTCAGAAGCAATTTGCAGGTTGTGTAATAAAAATGATGTGAATCTCATACCTTCTGTACTCAAAATATGTGTTGGGATGGGATGTTGTGTTGCTGCAGAATTGTTGGGTTCCTGACCACCTTTGCAGAGGAGGCCGGCTGCTATAAGGTCAGCAGATGTCTACATTTGTGCTCACAGCTTTTTTGATGTGCATTTCCTTTCTAGTTTTTATGCCACTTCATTATGGTCAATTTATTGACTTTGTGTGCAACTGAATTCATATCCTTGTCAAATTCATCCACAGGTTATCCTTGATTGCAGCACTGAGAATGCAACATTTTATGAGAAATGTGGCTTGTCCATAAAGGGAACACAGATGGCAAAATACTTCTGAGGAGGCCCTACAACCTCCTCCCTTGAGAATCATTTCCTTCCACTTCAGAAATGGACACTTCGCTTTCATGACAAGAAAAATTGTGTTTTGAGCAATCAGACTTTTATTGCATATGATGAGACCTGCAAGAATTCTGCAAACTCAGAGCTATCTAGAAAGAGTTGCAGGTATAGAAGCTATATTTGTCCCTCTTTACAACTTCGTCATAATGTGATCCCAACTCGCAAGAGACCTCAATTCAAATGCTTCCAAATTCTACTACTGTAGCCTTTCTAAGCAAAACCCTAAACTCCTGCAGTTTATTGCTGCCATCTCCCACTTGTCACTTCTCAATAATATCCAGGAAACATGCAATACAAAGTACCTTGAGTCACCACAAGCTCAGTGTAATTGATGCAACTCTTAAGAACATAACTTTTGATGGAGAAAACAAGAACATTTACTACAAAAGTCATGCCTTGATTTCATATGTCTGTGCAACAGCTGGTGCTTGTGCAACCCCTTTGTGTTTCTTTCCATCTGAAGGTGGAGTAAATGTCACAGGTGCTTCCTGCATGGCTAACACAGCAGCCGGTGCCTCCTGCTGCAGGGCTTTGTTCCTCGCAACTGCAGCTGCCACCTCCTTTGGCATGTATTTCTGCATTCCAAATATGCAATCACCCCCTTCACCTGACAAACTGTATGGACATGCATCCCTCCCATCTGCATAGCTATAGCATATTCAAAGAATGCTATACAAAGATGCTAACTCAGGCTTAAGGTTTAGGGTTTAGGTGAAGGTGTACAAACGTGTTTACCTCATCATGCTTTGCAAGAACTTCAGTGGCTGCAAAGTAGCAACCACATTCCTTAGCCCTTTCAAAAATGGCAGTACGTTCACTAGTGGTGGAGTCCTGAATGCCTGGGTATTTCTCAATGGGGCGTACAAAGCCCTCTGCAACTACAGAGTGCCCTTCTCGAAACAAATCTGGTAAAGCTCCTCGATACCTCACAAGAATCTGCAGATTACACCCAGCATCAACTTAAACTGGCTTGCACATTTTTAACACCAGAAGGAGCCAGCTGCACTTACTGCCATACTAGATACACAGGTCCTGACCTTGCCATGATCCCTTCAATATCAGGCCATCAACCCATTCTGAGCTTGTGTAAAGAGAAGACAATTTGGGGTTCATATACAACCTCAGTCATACCTCATTGGCAAGATCTGTAACCACAAACTCCATCTCCGTGGAGTTCTTGAGATGCTGCACACTGGCGACCACCAATACCCTCATGAGCAACAAGCAGGTGCAGAAGAACATATAAAAAGCATACCCCATATCTAACTGATCCAATGGCCACAATGAGACAGATTTGCAGAAGGGCACCCTTAAAAACTCTGAGAAAAGCTATGCAACTGATGAGGTAGTATCATGAAAGAGGCAACCCACCTCCCTTCGAGCACCAAGCCACCAAGCCTGAAGCGGTTCTTAGAGGGATCTTTGAAAAACTTTTCCATGGCCTGCAATACCAATCTTCCCCTGTTTAAGCCAGTGTTTTTCTTTTCAATTTCTCAAATTTGAAAAACCAGTGAATTTTCAGAAGCAACAGGAAGACTCATTCATTATGTTCACAGTCATACTACTACTATGGAGGTCATTCAGCTTCACCCACCTCTGAGGGTGTGACGTAATACATCAGATTTTCTTGGAAGGTGTTGAGAACCACAATGATGAAGCCTGACACAAGCGTACCAGCCAACACAAGTCCCCACAAGCGCCGTGTTTGCAACTGTCTTGCCCTCGCTCCTATATCTACTTTCTTTATTGTTGCATATCCTCTGCTTGTGGCCCATACCCTGAACAGTTAGCACAGATTTGGGCCCAAAAAAGCCTAGTTGGTTTTTTCTATTAGGCTGAATAGCTCTGGATCACTGAGTACTTGGCCATCAATCCCCCAATGCATATATCTATCTCCATGTCACCCACAAGGAAATGTGAAAAAGGCACCAACTTCTCAACACACAAACCAGCTAGAAAGACTATACCTGTTGCAAATCAAAATACAAAGAGAAAGAAGTTGAAGACAAGTGGGAAGAAGAGAATAAAGAAATCCAAAGAATGATAGAAAAAGGCAAAGAGGGTGCACCTCACATAGGGCTTAAATGAAAGAGATTCTCTATCTATTAAACCCATTGGTGTTGGTGACTGTCTACTCAAAGCCTTCGTCATAGATCTCCATGAGGAACAAGCAGTAACAGGGGTTGTCGGCAGCATCGAAGCACGGGACATTCTAAAAGAAACTCCATTAACTTCCAATCTTTGCCCATGTCTAGAAAGGGAGTTTGTGGTCATATCTGCCGAGTCAAACCACCTGCATGGCTCCATGCTCATAGTTATGAATCAGAACTGGACTGCAGAAGATGGGTGATCAGGGCTTCTCACAATTTGATGAGAAAGACCACTCCACCCAGATCCTACAATTCTTCAACAAGTCATTACACCTGAAGACCTGACGATAGAAGTAGAACCAATTTTGGAGAAGAGAAACTGAACAACAATACAATAGCATACCTCTTGGATTCTTTTGGTTGGTGTCTGCCCCAAAAGAATGGAGAGCATTTGGTAAAATGAAATTCACAAGTCATCATTGCAGCTAATTGTTTTTTCAACAACCATGTGTTTGATGGCCTCCATGCTTCAAATGCCTCTTCTTTGATCTTGTATACAGGATCTGAGCAAAGCTTCTGCCAAAGCCGATTTCTGCTTATTTCTTCAACTGCTGCAAGTCAAAATTGTTGTGGCATACAAAATATAAGGAATTAATCATTCCTCCAGACACACATAATGGAAATTCACATTTTTGGGGACCAAAAAACCCCATTGATATCCAACCCTAAATCTGAGCAAATCTCCTGCCAAAACCAGATTTCTGCTTCTTTCTTCAACTGCAAGCCAAATTGTTGTGGCATACAAATCTAAGAAATGAACGATTCTTCCACACACACATAATGGAAATTCACATTTGTCGGGAC
>Ga0116231_10005592_pt1 | contig 24661 bp, 16 predicted proteins | sample S1TSphgellanicum_2_FD_89695 | JGI IMG/M metagenome (GOLD analysis project Ga0116231, IMG submission 89695) | Host-associated microbial communities from peat moss isolated from Minnesota, USA - S1T2_Fd - Sphagnum magellanicum MG | ecosystem: Host-associated > Plants > Peat moss > Unclassified...
CAATGTCATGAGCCAACCATCAATTTGTTGTTATGTTTCAATACACCTGAAAGTATTTGTTCAACCTACTCATTTTTTATGTTTAGATTCTATCAAGTTATGTGTTTTCCATTATTCATGTTCCTTAATTGCTTGTTTATGATGCCCATACTAACTATGTTTACTATGTAGTCAATCTAAGTTGTATTTGGGCAATAGCCAACTAGGCTAGGGGCTCAACTCCTTTTTAGATATTTTTTGTTGCTTTCTCAAACTTCATCAAAGTTGGAAACGTAAGAAGAGAAGGATTTAGCCTTCCAAACGTATTAGAAAGAGAGAATAAAAATTCATGGGTGAAAGCAAGATTGAGTGTACAATTTTGGACGTACTAGCTTTGTTAAAATGGGTCTAGTATTAATGGGATTCTTTAAAAATGTGACTGTTTTCTAATTCATTTAGTACTAAGGTGATTGATTTGGGGGAACACCTAAAAACCTTTTGCATTAAAAATTAAAATGTATTTCATTATTGTAATGGTGGTTTTATTTAGGCCAAAGAATGAAATTACTAGGGTTTTCAATTAAGGTTTTACCAAGCCTTTACACTCCATACATGGAGACAAAACCAAAAAGTGGATTTTTTTTTCTTCCCTATAACATGGAATTACTTTTAACCTATGCCACTAGTTGAATTATTAAAGAGGGGATGGTGAAGATTCTATATATTGGTGATCATCACTCATGTGCAGGATGTAACTAGTGATTATCGATAAAGATCCATTCACCTTCCCTTGCAAACTCCAAAAACTACACTCACATTATCAAACTACTATTTATGATTTGTTTTGAGTTATCATGTTCCAGAATGCAGAGTCTATTTTGTTTTGTTTTGAGTGTGTTGCAATATCCCATTGTAACCAATCTCCAAGAACTAATTTTCAGGGACATTTTCAAATTGCAAGCATTCTTTCATCAACTATTTCATCTTCTTGGTTATCTCATTTGTAGCATTGAATTTTGAAACTTGCAATTTCTAGAGTCCTCAATTCTATGAAACTTGAAATTGTTTTTGGCGAAGATGACTTAAGCCATGTTTTCTTTTATGAACACTTAAAAATTGTCTTGGGGCTTTGTGGTGAGGGCTTTGATCCAAGGAAGTTTAGTATTGATGCTTATGCCACAAAAGCATATTGCATCAAACTATGGGGTCTTTACAAAGGGCACAATGGTTTTAAGTGGAAGGTAGATGGTAATCCTCCAAAGATTGAAATAAGAATCAAAGAATTCAATAATGTTATTTATTAGAGAGGCTAAGGCAAAAGTTCAATTTGTTTAGCCTTTGCAAAATGAATTATTGCAAAAAGGAAAAATATCAAAGTGAATTGGGTGAAATTCTCAAAATACACTAATAAGGATTAGGTGTGATGCATTCATAACAAAAGGGTCCTACTCCCTTATGATCTTGGATCATCAGTTTAGCTACACTTGCAAATAAGCACAAAAGATCTCCAAAAATGAGGTAGATTTCCAATCCTTGTAATGAAGGATGTGCCAGCAAAAGATCTATTGATGAAGGATGTGTTCACAATTCTTTCAGAAGACATTTTGAAATAACTTTGCATGTTCCTTCATATGCAAAATTTCAAGAGCATTACACTTGCATTGCACATGCAAACCCTATCTAAGGGAAATGAACACCTTTCTACAATGATTCAAAGTTGCAAGAAAGAGTTTGACTTTGCTTTGAGGATTGTAACTCGAGAAAAGTCTAGTGTCTTTAATATGAAAAAATCAATGGAGCAAATGAGATTGATTGTTATTAAAAGGAAGCAAGAGCTTCACAACTTGCTTGTTATGAACAACTCCATAGTCATGAAAGCTTCTTGTACTAGCAATGACAATATGAAGGTTAGATCAACTTTCATGAACTTTTTAAATCATATCAAATTTCTAATGTAAGTTAATTGTCTTGGTCTTAGCAAGTTTTCTTACAAATGTCCTTGTGCTCTATTAGTGTGTTGTAATGGACATTTGCATAGAAATGAATTAGTTTAATAAAAATAGGGTTTTGCAATTGTGCTTGAAAGTAATTTTTTGGTCTTGCATTCACACCTTGTTTTCCTATTATGTAGAGGTCCAATTTTTTTGAAAACGATTTGGAAAGTTTATGAATGATGGTCTTGCAAAAAGTTTGTGGAAGTGCGGGTTTTTAGCAATACAAAGATGTTGTTGATGTCAAAAAAGAACTCAAAGCCACTAAGGATGTATTGGCAATTTTTTTGGTGGATTTGGAAAAACAATCACAACAACATATCTTGGGTTTACAACCGATTAATAAAACAACTATTTTTTATTTTACTACAACTATAATTACAAGTTCATGTTAATGACTACATAATTGTAAAAGACATTATCGTGCCACATGGCATTATTGTTTTGCAACTGTAGTCAATATCACGATTTAATGGTTTTTACACAAATATCAAATTTTCAAAAATGTATTTTTAATGTATTTCTAATCATCCAAAATTAGGTAATAACAAAATTCCATTCATTTTTGCAACTTTTGGTGAATAATAATAACTTATGGTCGTGTGATGATGACATGGCATGCCACATGGCAATGAGGTTCACTAATAGTCACAACACCTCATGACTTGTGACACTAACTTCACATCATGATTCATGTCATTGATTTCATGAATTAATTTCATTTATTAGCTAGTTGAAAATATTGTTGTCCTTTGTGATTAATAACAACTCAATCTTCCATGTGATGATAACATGGCATGCTGTTTGGTAATAAAGTGTCACAAATTTTCATGGTAATCCATGATTTTTTTGTGACACCATAAGTTTTTGTGTGTTTTGAATTTATGCCATGAGGTTTTTGAAATCATGAATTCACATGCATGTTTATGTGAACTAAACAATCCATTATTAATTATAATTATGACTACAATATTAATAGTTGTTTTGAAAAAGGTGACACATAACTTGTTTACTTTTTAACTATTTAACACGTTAGTTTAAGTTAACATACCTATTAAGTTAACCTATGTGTGTAGGCTATTTAGTAAAAACCTACTTTGTAGTATAGGCTACCTTGTAAATTATTTAACTAAACATAATAAATTTATTACATTTAGTATGTTTAAATATACTTAGAATAAATTACCCTGCTAATAGGTTAACTTAAAAAGGCTTGTCTAAATTGCTTGGGGTTTTTGCTAAGTCAACTTAAGTAGCTTCATTACAAGATATTTTATCAAATTTGCAACCACCTCAAATTTATGTAACTAGATGCAACATAATTATCCTTGGTTTTTTTTAGCCTAAAAATGTTTAAGTTAACCTAGGTTAGGTTATTAAGTGGTATAAGTTGACAAACTAGTTCATCTTAAATCAACCTAGGGAGATTTAGGTTTAGGCTAGGTTGATAGGTAATAATTAGGTTGACTTAGGTTGACCTAAGGTGGCCAAGGTTAATTCAAGGTTAAAACTTTTGAGTTTTATAACTTTGTGTTAAATATAATTAATATAAAAAAATGTGGTAGTGCAATGGATGAGGATTTGAACCCCAAAATCAAGGTGAGGGGTTTGAGTCCTCACTCTTGCAACTTATGATACCTAGGCCATTTGGTTTAGGTTAAGTAGCCTAGTCTAGGCTTCTTAGGCTAGGAGTTTGACATTTGTTTTTAATCTAGGCCACCTAGCCTAAGTTAAGTAGCCTAGGTTGCCTAACATAAGTAATTAGCCTAGCTAGGTTGATTTTTGGCTAAACAAGCTAAGCTAGGTTGACTTTTGGTTACATTAATTACATAGGCTAAATTAAGTTGATTTTTGGTCATGTACAATGATTCATAATGTGTTTATAGATTTTTGACACATGTCATGCATCCATCAAGGCATATGTTGTAACACTTATAAAATGAAATGACTAAATTGAGATGGCATGCACTTTACATGTCATACCAAAATCATTGATGACATAGAATTTCAATAGTAAGCAAAATAAAAAATTGTAGTCAATAAGATGATTGGGCTTTGCGACTAAATGTCCTTTGTGACTAGATGGGTGAAATGACATGGGTTTAGCAACTCATGAATGATTAGTTGCATATGTCCTTCTTGACTAAATGCAAAACCTAATCCCAAAACCCAAGATGTTTTGTTGTGAATAATCTAATGTTATAGTAGCCTTAAATGTAAAGGTTGGTTTGAAAGAAACTTAATACCATCAAGCACTTGGTGAGTTTCACAAACATGACACCAAAAACTAGTTAGTGTCCAAAGCTACCATAATTGTTGAACAACAAGGAATTCACATGAAAGTTCATTAGGATGCAATCTCGAAAGGATTACCACCCCACTCACATCCTTTTTTCTTTAATTGTTTTGTGGTACACCCTACTAAAACTATAATGAAGGAAAAAAAAATTCTTTTAAATAAATGCCCATGTTGTGGTTTATAGTTCCATTATTAAAACTTTGTTCCTACAAGTTATGGGCACACTTACCATGGATAGTGTCTTGCAGCCCATCTATTCGTGCATCCAATCAATGTGGTAAAATTAAATGTAACAAGTTAATGCATTTGGATTGGTGCAAGGCTTTTGGTGTTCATTATGGTGATCTAGAAATCTTAAAGCATCAATTACAAAGCTTGGATTGGATGTGCAGACCCACGCACTAGTAGGAATTGGCCAAAATGTAACCAATCTATTTGTGACTACATGCAACTGTTAGTTATTTACAACTACATTTAGACATTTTTGCAACTATTTCTTGTGTTGGTCATATTTGCAACTATAATGCAACTAGTTTGTAACTATTTTGGTGTTCATCCTTCCACGTGAACAACATTAGTTTAATTTTCATCCAAAAAGAATAATTTATGTCCCATTAGTTACAAATGTGACCAATTTAGTTGCAACCTTATGAGTATACAAAGGTGTATTTTGTGAATTCTAAGGAATATAGTTGGGTGTATTAGGATTTATAAATGTATATTTTGAATTTATATGAACAACCATATTATATGTGTATTCAAATATTATTATTAACATAAATGGCCTTGATATTATGGTTACACTAGATAGTGTATTTTGAATATATTAAATTTTTATGTAAGATATTTGCTAAATATATTGTGCCCATATTACAAATTTATCCAAACCATCTTATTATACTTCTTAAAATGATTAAAAATGAGATTTATCAATATAAATATTATATATTTATATTAATTACATGTGATAAAAAACTAAATTTCAATATTATCTTTGATTAAAATTTTTAAATAGTAATATCTTATTACATAATGATCATAATGATGATGATGATGATGATAGAATGATAGGAAAAATTATTATATATTTATTGAAGTAATTATTTTAAAAAATACATTATTATATTATTTTCAAATGACTATTCTACTTATTAAGAATTAATTTTCATTTATTAAAAAAAGAAGAATTAATTATAATAAATCATAATAGCTCTAACAAGTGACATAATAATAAAATAGCTAACATAAGCTAGCTACAAATTATATTATTATTATTATAGGTAATCAATTATGAAGTATTATTAGATTAATATTTTAATTATTATGAAATATTAATATATAGTTTTAAGTTATTATATTTCAAATTTATAATTGATATTTATTAATTATTAATTATTCAATGATTATAATCAATTACTGATATATAATTTTTATTTTCAGTTTTACTATTTTATTATTTTATAGTAATTATTGTATTAGCTAAAATGGAAATCTAATAAATTATTATACAAATGCAGAAATTATTTTTCAAGGAAAAATATATTTATTAAAAATATAAAATATTATTGTAATAGTTCATAAGTAGCTTTAATCAGTGATGTAATAATATGAATAATAAAAATAAAATAGTTAGCCTAGGCTAGGTTTTAATTATATTATTAGATATAAAAACTAGTCCTCAATATTTATAATTAATAGTTAATAATTATTAAATATTAAATAGTTCAGTTATTATATTAATTTATTTGGTTACAAAATAATAATTTATGAGTGATTAATAATTAGCTGATTATTTCAATATTATCCAATTATTAGTTAATTAAAATGGTTGATAGATTATTATAGTTAATATACATTTAAAGTTGAATATTATTACTGTTTATTTAGCTAATAAATTATGTAATATTTAAGAATAACTAATAATATAATTAATTCACAATCATAAGATATTGATGATTATTACTATAAATAATTAGTAAGTTTCTAGTTTAATTGTTCATTAATTATTTAGAAAGTTTGTTAATTTATTTTTCTATATTATATTCATTAAATAATTAATAATCTTACTATTTAATTAGTTAATAAATCAGTTAATAAATTAATTAATTAATTAGCTAGTTAGTTGTCACTTACCTACTTAATTATATACTTTTCAAAATGAAAATGAAAACCAAAACATATGGGATAAAAGTTTTTAGTTACAAGTTTGCAATTAAAAATGTTTAGTCACAAACGACTTACAACTAAAATTTTTATCCCATATGTTTTGGCTTTCATTCTCATCTTGAAAAGTATATAAACAAAATGTTTTGTCTTACATTTTTATATTGAAAAAAATGGGCATATGGGATGAGTCAATAAAACCGACTTAACCCAAAATAAAATATAAATATTCATGTACTTACACCTAATTACCTACTTCCCTAACTTACCTACCTACTTTTCTACCTACCTAACGACCTAAGTAGGTATTTGGCCTAGGTAGGTAAATAGGTCCTATCTAGATAGGTGTTTATCCTAGATGGGTAGGTAGGTATATAGGTAGGAAGGTACTTAGTGATGGCTCTAGGTTTTAGTGATGTAAGGTTCCTTCTATCTATGTCTTTTTGCCTCTTTGTAGATGTCCCTTTCCAACCCTAGGTCATTATTTCCCTTTTTTAACTAGAGACATTTTTGAATGTGAAAAAAATGTTGTAAGATTTCTTTTCAATGTGATGATAGAAGCAAAACCATTGTTAGGTTACGTTTGACATCTCTAATGACATAAACCAAAGCCTATTTCATGTGCACATTCAAATTTTAATTGTGTAGGACCTTATCTCTGTCTATGTGTCTCTTCTTAACCCTGCCATTGTCAATTTTTTTGGTTTCTAAAAAAGATGTAAACTATGCATGTATGTGTTTATGACGGTGTTCAATCTAGTTTTAATTTCATTTTTTCAAATTAATGATTACCATGGCATGATACTTGTGAATGACCAATCACAAAATTGTTGCCACAATTATGTTCCTTAAATGTTCCATCTAAACTATCATGGCCACTTTAAATGTGGTTGCATTTCTCTAGTGCTCCAAATGCACATTTCTCTACTCCAACTATTGATAGTGTAGTTGTCCATTTGAAGACTTTTCAATGAACAAACCATTGGAGTAAAAGTTGAAACAACAATAACCGTGAACACTTGGACCATAATTATGATTGTTTTCAAGCTACTACTAGATAATTATTATTTTAACTATTGCTCTAAAGCTATTACTCTAGTTGTTGTAGATGTTGTCCAAAGTAAAAGAAATGATCAAGTTTCTTTCATCCCTTGCATGTTTTATTTTAGATTACATAAACAAATGTAATAAACTTTTTGGTGAGTGAAGAAATCAATCAATAACCAACATTTGTTACAACTCATGAAATTACCTTTGAATATAAGAACATAACATAATTGAATTTTTCTACATAGTCTTTAAATTTTGTTTACTGCTCTTGATGTTCATGCATATCATGAACCTCATAAGTCCATCAAATGTGAATTTTATATTAATCATGAGTAATGTTAAAACATTGCAACTTCTAGATTTGAACCCAAGCTTTTAACTAACTACTTCCTACAAGAAGAAGCTCACATTATAAGTTAATAATTTATAGGTGATCTATCTATCAAGCTTGTTGTATGTTAAATATAATGTCATGTATAAGGTAGTAACAATAACTTCTAATCATTAGAAGAAATTGTGTTGTATGCAACTGTCTTATGCAACTACGTTTCAATTACATGCAACATATGCACAACTAAAATTGCCCATAGTTGCATCATGTGGTGGAATCTCTATGTTGAATCTATTACCAAATATGTGGTTAATCATGTGATTATATTTGTTTTTATACTTGTTGTCATATGCCTTCACATCTGTTCATCATGATTTTCATGTTCTTAGCTGAAGGGTAATATTAATGTAACTAACAAATTTTGAATTGCATGTCTTTATTCAATAGGGCAAAAGCACACTAGGGTGTCATAATTTCTATGGGTTAGAGTCCTTTTTTAGTGTAGTTGAAAATTGGCTTAAAATATGAATATTTAGATGATATTGAAAGTAACATTTTTTTCCATTTCCAATTTCAAATCACGATGTCAAAAAATATCACAATTTTTTTTTAATGCTTAAAAGGGCTTTGAAAATTATTATAATTTTTGGGATTTAAAAAAGTCCATAACAAAATAAATTAAATTCATGTCCCATTCATTCAATGGATCTTTAGTTTCTTAAACATAATTCCTCTAATATTCCAAAGTTTCAAACACATAAGATTAGCACATTGTAAAATAAAAGTCCATATCCATGAGTTTTGCAAGTGTGACAAAAAATGTAAGCAAAATTCAAAAGTTCATTACTTATTGGCTATCCATGTAGAGTCCCTAAAACTATATTAAAGTCCATGTAATTCCAGCTTTAGTCCTTTCTTTTGCTAAAAGTCATTTGTTGTCCATGTAATTCCATCTTGAATCCCTTGTTTATTTTGCAAAATCATTAAAATTTTATTGAAATTCATGTAATTTTAATTCTAGTTCCTTCTTTTGCTGAAAGTCACTTGTTATCCATGTAATTCCATTTTGAATCCCATGTTTATTATGAAATGTCACTAAAACTCTATTGAAATTCATTTAAGTTTAGCTTTAGTCCCTTTTTTTTTAAAAGTCACAAAACTCTTGCTATAGTCCATGTGGTTCCCAATGGCACTATAAATTCTCATCCCTATTGCTTTTGCCAACCACTACAACTTTGTGAATGTCCATAATTTTTCATCTTGAAAACCCTAGAAGTCCATCCTAATCCCATATCCATATTGAAAGCTCATGGACCTATCCCTAAATTGCACATAATATAATTCTAGTTTATCATATTGGAACAATTCTAACTATGCATTTTCTTGTGTTGTATTTTGTGTATGCAAGCCCAATACGAACCTTGGTGTCATGTTCATTTCCTATGGGTTAGCACCATGTGCCTAGCAATCCACCACCATAAGTTTTTCAATTGGATCTATCAAGTTGGATCCAACACTATAAGCTACAGGTGGGCTATAGTTTGCTACTATAATCACATCCCCTAAGCGCCCTCATCATTTAGGTTTGCCAAGTACCCTTTAGCCACCCACATGCCCAAAGTCACATGACTAATTGTCCCCTATCCAAAAGCACAAGAAAGGTGTTGGTCATGCAAATAAGGTTTTGAACTTGGGTGGTATTGCTAAAGATAAATTAGCATTTGAAGACAGTTTGAGATTCTTAAGATGGGAAGAGGAGTAAAAGGAAGAGGAGATGGAAGAAGGTACACATACCTCAAGCAAGGGACAATTAAATAGGTCCCAACCAAATGACCAAATTGTTGAAAGCCCATTGAAGAAGTTCAAAAAGAAACGTGAAAAACTACCAATTGCTAAAAGGGTTTCTAATTCTACCAAGACAAGGGTTATTGAGGTGAAAATAAAGGCTACTAAAGCTAACTTAGGGTAATTGAAGTGATGCCATATGCTAGGTATGCATCATTTTTTTAGATCAAGCCCAAGGGGGACACTTAGTGTAAAGTTTGGGATATACGTGCATGAAATGACCATTTTTAGGGGGGGTATTAGATAATTGTCCAACCCATTTTTTATCACCTTATTATTATCTAATTCTCTAATATATACATATTAAAGCCACCTTATATTAATTATATTCCATTATTTCATATTATTGCATACCCCATATTATAATTAAATGGATTATTTCAATAAAACGTACCTTATTTTTTAACTAATTAACTTATAATTTTTACCCAACAACCAATATATTGCACCTTATATTTTTACTCATGTATTTTTTACTTTTCTTTATTATTGTCCCCTTCGAAAGATCATGCTAGGATTAATTAGTCATTTTAGAATTTTGATGCATATTATTAGTGGATCTACAACACCATCATAGAGTAGACATATAATCAAGTTAAACAAAATTACCTCTAGCATAACATTTGTTTTTTGGAAAGAGCTATAAGGTGATATGGAGGATTTCCAACTAGATTAAATATTGTAAAGCATCTAGACTAACTTATCTAGACCTGAGAATTGAAGGCCCATGCATTCCATATTATTTCTTGTTATACTGGATTTTCTTATGTGGATTTTTTGTGTTTAGGAGCAGACCTGTGTTGTTTGGCTTAATATTGGATGTTGAATGGAGAAATTGAATTTGGGCTCTCCAAGGTGCAACATTTGGGTTGAATGTAATGGTGGGAGATGGTGAAGGACTATGCAAGTCCTTGAGCAAATCTTACGTATCCAAAATGAAAATGATGGAAATAGTTATTTTTCACCTTTCCTAGGAATTTTTAGATTTAAAATTGATTATAGTTTTGATAGTTTAATGTAGTCTTGGGTTGTCCTTCAAGTGGCATGGATTTTCACTCGTGGATTTTAATTTTGTTACATAAAACACCAACCTACAATTTGCAGACTTCTTATAAGTCTTCAAGTTATCTTGGATTCCTTAAACTAGTTAAGTTCACAAGGTCAAGTTATATTGAAGGTCATAGGGGAAAGACACATATATATGGATGTTGGTGCAAATTATACATGCATTGCAAGAGGGTCCAAATTCTTGAAGGAGTACCAAAATATTGTGATGTCATCACCCTTTTTGTACTCCTATTTGACCATCTAGAAACACAAAATGGATGAGATTGATGGAATTTAAAATTGTAGTGGTCTAACATATGGTACTTATAAATAATTTGACACATTTTGAGTCATTAATATTAATGGGGATCAAAATATAGGACAAAGAAGGACTCCATCAAGGACTAGGTTCTTTTTGTCCTTAGTGGTACACCTTTAAGAATTTGGACCCAAGAGGTGTACTATCTTTGAGAAGTCAAGGATGTAGGCAAAAAAGTTGGTTAGGGCACATTTCCGTCACAAGAGTATGAGGCACTTGTGACAGAAAACATTGCACAATTTCTTTGAAACAACAAGTCTTCCAACAAATCATTGCTAAATGGAGCGTATTTGTTAACTAGTAGAAGCTTTCAAGTTGCAAGAACTCCTTTTGCAATGTGGTAATTTCCATCAAAACATGGGGTTCAATGATTGAAGCTAGTCAAGATTTCAATATTGTTTTTTAATCAATGGTATTATCCTAGATCTACCTTTGCTCCATGTGGAACAACATTAGTTGTTTTTGTGTGTTGTCACAACCTGGACCATGAAGAAGGTTTTGAAAGCTGTGAATGGTTTTCACATTATCTTTCATTAGTTGGGATAAAATTGTGTAGTTACACAAGCTATGTTTTTGTATACTTGTCACGAACAATAAATTTTGGACCACCTATTTGACGGGAAACCATCATGATAATTACACTTATGAAAGGAACCATTCATGTTTTTGATGTGGTGTGTGCAATTAGTAGATTTGGAAGAAGCACTTGCATGGCCAATTTTACCAATGTCTAGATCCATTACTTGTTCACAAGCCTTACTTACTACTACACATGTGTAATAATTGCCTCACTAGCAACTATCTTCTACATGTGTCAGATGAAATGATTATAATTCTTTATTTCTCCCTTTGCAAGATTCCATGTGGTTAACAACTTGTTCCATAGATCTCCAGTTTGTGCTATTGTTAATTAAATGTTAAATATCATTTTCTACATACTAAGTGGATTGCATTACACAACACTCCTACATTGCCTAAGTTGTAAGTGATAATTTTTGTTCTATGAAGCATGTATTGTATAAGATCAATAAATTTCATTTTTTGGGTTTAATATCACAAGTCTTGTTGCCCCCATGCTTCCACTGAAAGCAAAGCATCAAAGGTAGGCATCTAGACCATAGCAACAAAACTAGATCAACTAAAAAGACTTCAAGATAATGTTATGATGATGACATGAGTAGTTGTTGTGCCATTTGGAAGCCCAAGAAGACCAACAAAACAACAAAGAGTGTTGAGTATGGAAATAAAAACCAACCTAAAGTGGGTTCAACTACCCAATGCATTGCGACCTGTTGTAGTTGTGGAAGTACTTGATCTTAACAAAATAAATAGTTGCATTACAATAGTCCTAAGGGGTACTGATCCCCCATTTGGGCCAAATGCAGTTTTAATTGAGTTACTGCATTCTAGTGAACAATATAAGAATGATACTTTGGGTGACTACTAAAACTTTTGTATCTATCTTTTGAATATGGGTAGGCACATATAAATCTTTTGATTACAATACGTTTCATTGTAGGATCAATTTGGTGTTGTACATTTATGTAGATCATATCTATTAAAAACACTTAAACAATGTTTTCATTTGACTTGCAATAACAACATGCACCAGCCACATACCAACCCATCCCACCTACAAGTATTAATCCAAATGTAGCTCTTTCACATCATCATAACCAAAAATCGCCCTTCTTAATTGAGTACAAGACATTTATCTTGTGTATTTAAAACCTATAGTAAGCCTTTGGGTCCATAATATTTTACTTTCCTCAAAGCAAGAAGGAAGAAAGAGGATGTTGTGTGAATCTTACTTGAGGCTTGTCCTCAAATCTGATGGTGTACCCCACCTCATCCCCCAACTAAACTCCCATTTCATACACCACCTAATTAAAGAGGATACACCCCATTACAAAAATTTATAGCAAAATATGCAAATTAAACTACATTAGATTAATAATAGAAGACTTTGGGGCAACTTTTGAAACATCCTCAACCAGTCTCGTAGCTATAAATAGTCAACGAGGGCATTCATTATGTCATTTTCCATGACTCTAAAAAGTCTTCATTTAGAAGTGAATACAATTTATAGCAAATATGTTTTCTATTTAGTGAATTATAAATCAATAGATCTTTGTCATTGCCTTCAAAAAAACTCTATAATACAACATCACCATGAAATCTCATATAATAAATCTCTCCTCCATGGGGTTGCAATAGCACCAATCATAAAAATAGGTTTGCAACCTATAATGATGCTACCTTTTGGGTGGGCTAATGGTTGTTAGGAAGAGGGTTCATTAGGCATGAACTAGTGTTGTGCATGCAAACTTGGAACCTTGTTTCTAAATTGAAAGGTGTAAGAAATTTGCAAAGTCATATGGTGGTTTCTAGACTAGCTCCCATCTAGGAGGAAAGCATGCGGCTTAAGAAATCTCCTTAGTTGGCAAAATAGTTGCTCTAGTGGCTTGCTTAGGATTTGGCCCAACAAACAACAATTTTTCAAGTTACTCAGTTCCAAGTTCCAATTTCACCTTTTGTTTTTAAGGTCTATCAATGTTGTAGGAAATGGTGTTAGGAAAATCCTGGCATGCGCCAAAAGATGAAACCATTAGTAACAACAGGTGAAAGAAGGGTATTCTTCATGAAAAATTATTGAATTGATAGATGGGTCCAAGTGATTACATCACCACTACTAAATAACTTGTGGGAGTAACAGAGCTTCCAACTTTAGATTCCTCCGCACTTGAACTAGGTCCTTTAAGAATAACTTGTGGAAAACAACAATAATTTAGCACCTACAAATCTTACAATCCCATAGGAACTTCAACATTTGTATAGTTTACAGAATCAGGAGATTTCTTCAATATATCAACAAATTATTATTTACATGACCTGATGATTCTTCATCATGTTTGAAGAATAGATTAGAACATAAGAAACTCTTTTGGAAGGAGCGATGTAACAATGAGTTCCACATCCCACCACTATTGAGATTTCTGAGCTTGCTGCCAACCATCGTCAACATCAAAATACAACCCCAAAGTAACTACAATTTGAGCTCTCAAACCAAAATGCACATCTGCTTCAATGTGAGATTGTCAATTTGTCAACAATGAAAGGGATCTAGTACCTTCATGTGGAAACATTATGTTGTTTTCTATGGAAAAAGCTTTTGGAGCAACATCTTTATGAAATGTACCCTTCTTGTTCTTCACACAATCAATATCAAACATCTTACTAGCAATGCATCCTTGAATAATAGTTCCCAACAACTTGCTGCTTGCATGGTTAAACATTAAATAGTTGCATGACAAAACCATGTAGTGACAATGAGAAGTTCTAGGAATTGCTTCAGTTCGAGGACACTATTTGTTGTGATTTAAAAAAAGGGTCTGATTCATCATAATCCACAATCCTCTAACTCTTGATACTAGAACTTCACATCAAAGTCTTTCTTCACTAACCATTTCAATAGCATGATGAACCTCACCAAAATAAAGATCCAGAATTCATTAAATTTCAATCCTTGCTACACACTTCCTCACCTGTTATTCATGACTATCCTTTTTTTCACACATCCTGATGAAATAAGCAAGTTGCCCATAGATCACAATGTATCACAATGTACACCAAGTCTATTACTATGTGAACTTTGATTTCATTTTTTGGGTTGGTGCAAGAATGAATGGACCAATGGCCTATAAAAAATTACCATTTTTAAAGTCCAAAACAAGGGTATTTTTTGTGGGTTAAAGTGAATTACAAATGTTTTCCATTGGTTCCTTGGGAATGTTTCCATTTAATCTAAAGCCCATTTAGAAATCCCTTTTCTTAACACATGTGCACAAGAATAATCCAAAAACCTTTTTTTTCTAATATTTAATGGACTTTTGAAAAAACCCTATTTTTTTAGCTTGTTTAAAAGTTCATAGGTCAAATCTTATAAATGCCATCATGTAAAAATTTTCAAACTTAATTTTTTAAATATGTTATCCAACAAAAATCAAGTCCTTAACCAACACATCATAAGTGATTGGACCATTTCAAAGTCCATATAAAAAATTGTTGTCAAAATTATGGTCCATAATGTTCGATTTTGAAAGTCCATATCTTTTTTTTTCTTGATTATGAAAATTAAATAAATGGAATAAATACATATTCAAGTTAGTATCCTTAAACTAAGTCCCTATAGGGAAAAAAAATTACCTATCAAATATTTATGGTCATTAGAATGACAAGTACTCTATAGAATTTTTTTAAAAGTTCAAAAAAAATTCCATTCATTCTTGCACCCACCCTTTTGGGAACTTGCCATTAATCAAAAGAACTAGAAATGCAACAAACCTAGTATTTTGATGTGAGAATATATAAAGAACTAATATGCATGTCTAATACACACACAACAATTTACAACTTCACCATGTACTATAAGCAAATGAAAAAAACCCACATAGTGCCGTATGAAGAAACACAGGCTTGAAAATTAGATGTCTTTTCTATAATCAAGAACTAAAAGAATGTGCAAAAAAATCAAGTAAAGATCCATAAACCTAATTCCTTTCATAACAAAAAGGAAAAGTAAAGAGATAGCAAGACTTAAAAGCAATTGGTATACATAGCTCCATCATCCATAAAAAATAGAAGCAAACAAAAGACAACGTCAAGGGGTACCAAATTCCTATACAATGCAAAGAACTCTGTCATGTATTACCAACAAAACAATGGAAATCAACATCCATTATAGCTCAATGGATGCAATGGCATGTCTTATGGCATATTTTGCATGAGCAAACAACTTGTAAATTAGTTCATTGCCTTGGACCTTGTAATCTACTGGCAACATGGGGAATTTGATGGCTTGAACATGGCATGCATGAATATATGTTGTTTGAGACTGCATCAATAAAACATATGCAAATCATGTTTGACCCCAACTTTAGTAATATTTCCTAGCCATTGTTGTATCATCTGCATGAAATTTTTAACCCCATGGGTAAGTGAAAGGCTCTTCAATTATGAAATTAGTTTTTGTGCATAGCAAAATGTAAAAGTCAACCCCTTCCTCATATCCTTCCTCTACATTCATAGCAAAATTGTCTCCAAGTGAAATACAAGTAGCAAGGTGATCACCATCATTTCCATATGAATCCCACTTATTTTCTTGGAATGTAACTTCCATGGCACTACATACATACCCCATGCTGTTAAGAATTAGTACATCTACCTCCCAATTTTTAGTCCATGGCAAATTTTCACATGTTGAGAAATTATAATCAACACAAAAACACAAAAACAAGCCAAGTTTTTTTCAAAAACTTGTTCACATCCATGGACCCAATAGATTGGACATAATGTAGATCCCTTATCCCATTGATCGAATTAGTTGTGTATTCAATGATTTGGTCCACATCAGCTAGTTTCACATGCTAAAAGGTTCGTGTAACTAGCCTCTGCTCCTTTAAATAGGACTTTTTGGTTATGTATGCAAATGATTCCGCAACAAATTTACCACTTGTTCTAAGTTTTGAAGTTGAAGCCCTTCTAATCGAGTTGGACCTGTTAATGAACCTCTTGAAAATTGCACCAACCCCATCATGAAGCCCTTTTCCATGATTCGACCCAAAAAAACTTTAGATGTAAACACATCCACTTGTTAAGCTAGGGTAGCAATTCACAAAGCAAAAAGGTATCTTGCTCTTGAATTGAGAGCTACATCCATTTGACCATATGAAATGTTGTTTGGGACTAAACCCACTTTTCACTATGTCCTCCCAATGAAGGAGTAAACAATGCTAGACAAAGTAATTATCATGGGTTTTATCATCAGAAATATAGAATTGGTACTTCATAGTATTGTTTGAATTCTCCTCATCTAGGTTAGAGTTTGGATTTTTTATCCAAGAAATATGCACCCAACCTAGGGGCTTTCTTTCACATTGATAGCTACGCCAATGCATAGACTACATTTCGTTGTGAATTTTGAAGTCTTAATTTTCAGCAAAATCAATTATTGGGGCCATAATGGCATTTGAGAAACGTGAAGACAATTTTTGAACTATTGATCCTGCAACCTTGCAATAAAATTGTGTCTTACAAAGTACTGCAACTTAAGTTTCAATGCAAAAATAAACTCCTTAGAGTTAGTTTCCATATGCATGAGTTTTAATTTTTTCTTTTCTTCACCTTTCTTTGTGACAACCTTCTCCATGCTAAAATGTTTCCAAAAAACTACAGCACCTAAAGTACCTTCTTCTTCATTTGGACAAAGTGCCAAATTGTCCACATCATAGTCTTCGCATATCCCAAACACACAATCTCAAGCATGCCACTCATAATGGGGGTCCTTAGGACACATAGTGGCTTCCCACAATCGAATTATGCCAGGATAAGTGGCATGTGAACCCACACGTAGATGGGGATTCATCAGTAGTTCCATAAATTGCTTCACAATCACAATGAACTTCTAAATGTAATCCAAATGTCTATTTCATGTGATTCAATCCCACTTTTTCCTCTTCCATCTCTACGTGGTAAATGTAACAACAAACATTCCAATCTTTCATTTTTTGGACCCAATAAAGACGCAATAAATCAAATGTTTGCTTATCAATGATGTGTAATGAATGAGCTCACTAGAAACACAAAAAAAATTCCATTTGGACCCCAAATGTGTATCAAGTCAGAAATTATGAAACTAGATACAAATAATAATCTATTGTTTTCTAGAAACCAACAATAAAGTTCCATATGTATCATTAAAATTCATTTGTGACATGCCACTATAATCAATTAGCCACAAATATTCATTACAAGGTATTTTGTAATCATGGGTTAAGTTCAAAAGTCCTGACACATACTCATAGTAGATAGTTGTAGGTCCTCATGATCAATCCATATGTGTTCATTAATTATACTATCACACAACACATTTGCAAGTTTCCACCAGTCCATAAGTGTAGATTAATGTTCACATAAAAAATTGCCTTGAGTCCTCACTAATCCATAGGTGTTCATTAATATGCACATAAGACTAAATTACAAGCCTTCATTAATCCAAAGGTGATCACAAATGTGCATTTAAAAAAATTCCAAGTCTTCAGCAATCCATAAATGCCCATTCAAATGCACATTAGACTATTACAAGTCCTCATTAATCCAATGGTTATCATTTAGTGTACATTTAGTTACTAATGTATATTTCGTACATTTCCAAGTCCTCACAACTCCATAGGTGCTCATTGATATGCACATCAAATTATTACAAATCTTCACCAATCTTATGGTGATCATTAATGTACATTTAGTACATTTCCAAGTCCTCACAACTCCATAAGTGCTCATTAACATACACATCAAACTATTACAAGTCTTCATCAGTCCAATGGTGATCATTAATGTCCATTTAAACTTTTCTAAAGTATTCACAACTCCATAGGTGTTCAGTAATATGCACATTAGACTATTGTAAGTCCTCAGTAATCCATAGGTGTCCACTACTATGCACATCAGACTATCACAAATTTTCATTACAAGTCTTGATTAGTCCAATGGTAATCACTGATGTGCACATAAAATAATTTGAAGTCCTCACCAATCCATAGGCACTCACTCAAATGCACAAAAGACTATTACAAATCCTCATTAGTTCATAAGTGATCACTAATACGCACATAAGACACAAGTTCTAATTAGTCCATATGTGTTATTTAATAGCCACATAGCACATTTAAAAGTCCTCATTAGTCCATAACAACTCAAAGTACTCAACCAGTATACATGCAGGTTCCGACCAATTTCCAAATTTGTACCCTTTTATTCTACAACAACACATTTGCAATACTCACAAGTCCACACATGTTCACATTAGTGAGTGTAACCCACTTGCAACTCCACACCAAAAGGAAAATGTATGAGAGTGCTATCTAAAACAATATCTAGTCTTCACCAATTTGTAGTTGTTCACCAACTAGATGAATCATCCCCTTAACCCCCCATGTGTGATGTGACCCAATGTTTCAAAAAGTTATTTATAGTTATCCCCAATCTAAGTACACAATGGTGCATATGATCCAAATCCATACATAGTTATAACCCATGAATATAGGTCCATATAAACATTGATTCCACCCCAGATATAAGCACACTTCACATGACCATAAGCCCCCATAGCCAAGGTTTGATTGAAAACCCCCATGTCTTCAAATGGGTTTGATACCCTTGACTTATGGTTTGAGATCTTAAAACAATGTATAACAAAAAATGTAGTCTGCAAATGTTTTAATAAATGTTTATATTGTTGCAAATTGTAACATAACCAAATGGGCTTACTGCAATGTGCCAAACTTGAGTCCTCACCAGTCCATAGGTGTTCATATGATTGAGACCTTAACTTCACATCTCTTGAAATGGTAGGATAAATGGCTAATGTAACAAGCCCAACATGTTACACACATGAAATTGAGTTAGGAAATGTTGGCCGAGAATTCAACTTTTTGTGATATGTGCAATTGATGTAGTTAACACAAATATGTTGCACACATGAAATTAAGCCATGCCCTAAAGAATACCAAGTGGCATGTGACAACTTTAAAATATTATTGAAAAAGACCAATTGCCATGAGACCTGGGGAAAACTAGAAATTTGTATGACAAAATTAAAACCCTAGAAACATAACAATGGAAACAAGTCTAGTAACGTTGTTTCCAATCAATTGTCTTATATAGGGATCCATAAGATCTATTTAATAAGACTATAGACCCCCACAATCAATTCTTGAATTCCATGATCTGCCTCTTGACACATCAACTCTTGAGTGATATGTGGCTGATGTAGCCAACAAGATAGATTGAACTAGGCCCTAAAAAATACCAAACTTGTCATGTGACAACTTTGAAATCTTGATAAAGAAAAGTTATGGGACCTAGGAAAACTGCAATTTACATGATACTTTAAATTACAAACATAAAATTGGAAACATAAGTTACGGATTAAATGGCAGCTTCCAATATATCAATTGTCTTGTAGCTGGGATCCATAATCATTTAATAAAACAACAGACCCCCACAATAAGATCTTGAGTGTTCATTACCTACCTCTTGACACAAACACATTCTTGTGATACATGGACATGCTGCACACATGTAATTGAACTAGGCAAGTACACAAAAATGTATGTGTAGGTTTCAATACTTGAACCTAGAAATCTAGTGACTAAATGTATGGTAGTTTTTGGTAACACAATAATGGAAATAGAAGAAAAATTTGTATTGTTCTGGAAATCAATATCTTGCAAGGATCCATATTTTGTTTAATGAAACTAGAGACTCCCACAAACAATTCTTGAGTGAATGTAAGTCCTTGACATTGTAACTTGTGATATCTGGCTAATGAAACCAACAGAACATCCTGCACACAAAATTGTTATTAGACTCAATAGCAAGCCACATGATAGCTATGAAATCTACAAACTTTGAATTATATTCAACAAGAAGTTTAATTGATCAAATTAAACAACAATTTTCTTTGTTGGAGCAGAACCCTAAAAATTAAGTTGTGACGTAAAAAATTTAAAAAGTTAAGGAATTTTTGAAAATTAGAAAAACCTGACAAGTATGGTAGTTTTTATGTTTACAAGATAGCAATGGAAATATATTAAAATTCATTCTTCTTCATGATTAAATGAATAATCTTCCAAACAGACAACCATTCCATATTGTCGAACTTCAAAAGTCCATTATTACTTGTAGTGGATGAACATATTATAAAAAAAATAACTAGATAAAAATGTTCATAATCAAGTTGTTAGTCTAGATCTATGTCCCAATTAATATATTTAAAAGCATATTAATCCCCATAGACATTTGAACTAAAGGTACCTAGGAAAAACTAACATTTTGTCACAAAAATGAGCCAGGGTAGCTTGCATCTACCCCTGAAGGATGGACCACTTTTGAAAATGTGGATGCACCAAGGCCGAGCTTATCAAAGAACTTGGTTTGTTTGATTCAATCTCAAATATACTACGGACATATGAAGATTCAACTTTGAATGGACAAACACACCTGCAATACCAACAAAGTTTATCCAACAACCATTGATAAAACAATCCCAAGGTGGTGCTAGTGTGCAAATTTTATGGCCTCCCTTAAAAAATGAAGAGGAATTTGTAGATGTAAAGACCAAGTTTATCACAAGGCTTGGTCTTTTTGTGTTACAAGCCCTGGTAATAGCTTGGATCTATCAGGATTTCATTTCAAAAGGACAAGCACAGTAGTAAGCCTTTGAAAGACAAACACGACTAATTACAAACAGTCGAGGTGATGCCAATGTGCAATATGCATGGTATGAGACTTCCAAGACAAGGGTGTCAAGAATAATTTGAGCTCCCATCATCAAAACAAAATCAAAGAAAACTTTCCATTAAGTATGAGAATCAGTGTTGTCCACGTTTAGCAAATCTTAGTGTTGCATTCAACACATTTGTCCATGTCCACTTTGGTGTGGATATCACTATGAATTTAGCCCCATGGATCTTGACATGGATAATTCCTTTATTGAAAATGTTGCCAATCTTCTTCATTAAAATGTCACCAACAATTAAGGCTTCTTGTTATAACCCTAGCCTTGGGCTCGTGACCAAGGCAAGGGGCATGGAAAGGTGTGGGCCAAGAGTGCAACTTGAAAGTCACATTCACATTCTCAAAAGTGCAGGAGAGTGTGAGGGAATGAGTCCACACACTCCCAAGTGGGCTCCCACTTTGGGACTCGCATTTGAGTCAATCAAAGAATTTTGGGGTGCGTCACTTCCCATCTTCAATCATGGAATAAGTAACTTCTTATTTTCCATAAAAATTATTAATAATAAGCTGAATGTTCATGAGGCTTTAAGTTTATGGTTTCATCTAGGTTTTTAGTTTAGTTAGCTTATTGGGTTTTAATTTTATTAGTAATGATGTCTAAGGTGATGGGATTTTGTTGTTTGAACAAAATGTTTGTAATGTAGTAGCATGGTCTGCAAAAACAAATCTTATTTGTTTTGTTGTGGAAACATGCACAAGTGATCAAAGGTAAGTGATTTTATCTTCCCATTTAGCTTTTTGGCATATTCCCTATTTTGCTTTCTTTTAGTGTTAGCAGGCATATCTATAAGCCTCTAGTCAAAATGTCTAGACCTTAGATATGGTGGATGTAGACCTTGAGCTTATTGTCTTTAACTAGAATGTAGTGTTTAGAATAGATCCAAGGGGTTGTAGATCAAGGAAACAGTAAAATTTGGGTTGTTGTATAAGCTTATTTTTTCACCACTTGGAAGTTTTTAACTAGTATAGACATATTGTTAACCAAATGGGTCATTCCTTCACTTTTGGAGGAGAAGGTAGTTGTGCACAAGGAAGATGGATGGGTGAGAATAAATTATGTAGTACTTGAATTACTTGAATTTTCATTGTTTCATTAAAGGTCAACAAATGGGGGCTAGGATCAAGTCCAATTCAAAGCCAACATTTTGGATACCTATGCATGTGGTTGACCCTAAGCACCACACTAAACACTTAATTTTTAATATCCTTGTAGGTATCTATCATAGCCAATTTGTTCAAATGCTATTGTCACTTTTTTGGTTTCAATTACTTTTCAACTTATGCCATAGAATTGTTTAGTGGTGTTTTTCATGGATATTCAACACTTGTTTGTTGTAAGAAATGTTTAACCCACAATGGCCAAGTGTAAAATAATACCTATTACTATAAGCAAATTTGTGTAAAATGGAAAATTGTAATGATTATATTTGTGTAGATTTACTAGGTGACATTGTTCAATTTTTAAAGTGGTCACCAACTTTGTGTCCACAAGCACTGTTAATTGGCAATTCAAATGGCAGGGTCACAATATGGACACAGCCTTTTCAAGTAAATCAAGCTTGGCATTTCTTTTTTGCTTTCTTTGGACTGCATTATATCAGTCTTTGGTGCAAAGACCCTTGATCAATGCTTGCACTATAAAATTGTCATGACCAAGTGGGTGCCTATAATGTTTTTGGTATTCTCTCACTACCTTCCATACATTGGGATGAGCAGACCATCAAGTGTACTAGTTTGCTGATGAATCCATCTTGAAAACATCTTCAATTAGGATTTCAATATTGTATTATTGATTTTTTTGTTTGTGGTGCAATATTAATGGACATCAACATCAAGTTCAAAAGGCTTATTTGGAGAGAGATTCTTGGCTCACCAACCTAGAGTACAAGCAAATGAAGTCACTTGCATTATCCAAATAAATGCTAAGTCATGAGTTTTTCTTTTGCTTCCTTAGGAGCCTACACCTAAAACCATGTGTCATATGTGTGGGCTTCAACATAAGGCATGGAAAACATACATTGTTAATGAAATCATTAGCAATTTGAAGTCACTACAAGAAATCATGGCTTTGTAAAAGGTTCGTCTTGACTAAGGTGGCTGCATTGAGTAGGAGGGGTGTCCATCTTGACATAGGCTTGGGGCATGAAAGACCCATGGTTTTTTTGGTTGGTAATTTTGAGTGAAATGACCATTTTGAGTATGCATCAATTTGGACATCTAATCAAATGGGACCCTAAAAGGAAAATCATAATCAAAATGGCCATGACTTAGTCAAATTGACCGCACTGAATTACCACCATGGTATATTAGTTCATGTGTTCAAAAGTAACCACATCAACTTTCAGTACTTTATCATATTGAAATTTTTTAGAACTTGTAGGATCACCTATAAGTTGGACACTTCATTTTTGCAAATTTGGTCCATGGATCTATTGAATGTCTCATAGGTAGCATAAGATTTGTTTTGCTAAAATTATGGTGTATGAAGTCTATCAATTTAATGAACCAAACTTTAGAAAAATGGCTAATATACATGAGATATTAAATAATGGAAAGTGCATGAAATAACCATTGTTAAGTGGAATCAACATTAGTGGGCCCCACATGTATGAAAAAAAGGTGGAAATGTACATATTAAGGGCAAAATTTTATATAAATATGGAAATTGACACATCCATGTGAACAGAACATGGTGAAAGGATCATTATAAAAACTTTCCACACCTATGAATGGATGTAATTTTTTAAAAATGCCTTTTCCCACCAAAAATGTGGGCTACAAATTATTTGTTCCAATAGCCTATTAACCTTGATTATAAGCACCAGACATGCAATGTACTTAGGGGTAGATGTAAGTTATGGTGGCTCACTTTTGTGACAAAATGGTGTTTTTTCCCTGGGTACCTTTTATTCAAATGCATATGGTGATTAATATATTCATAAATCTACTAATTGGGATTTGGATCTAAACTAATAACTTCATTATGGAAAAAAATTTGTGGTTATTTATTGATAAAAAAATCATTTGTTAGTAGTAATGGATTTTTGAAGTAAAAAATAAAATGGATTGGTCATTTGATTGGAACATCATAAAATGGAAAATTCTATAGTGATTCACATTCCAAATTTGTTATTGGGATTCAATATATAATGTAAGCCCTCCTTGACTTAAATTGCATTGCATAGTTGTCAAACCACACAATATGTTCATTTGGGAACAAGCCACATTATGTTAGGTGAACTCAATGTTGCACAAATAATATATCATGCTCATGGTCA
>Ga0116231_10005593_pt1 | contig 24655 bp, 14 predicted proteins | sample S1TSphgellanicum_2_FD_89695 | JGI IMG/M metagenome (GOLD analysis project Ga0116231, IMG submission 89695) | Host-associated microbial communities from peat moss isolated from Minnesota, USA - S1T2_Fd - Sphagnum magellanicum MG | ecosystem: Host-associated > Plants > Peat moss > Unclassified...
ATATTTTCTAGGATACAATATAGGTAGGAAGGACACATTTGGTCCCCTTAGTCTTGAGTTGTTAAGTAGTTTTTGGGCTAAAATTGCAAAGACGATTGTATAGGTCTAATCTATTATAGCAAACTTAGTTAAAATAATGCGACAGTCATGTATGTGCAACCAATTTTTGTCCTTGTATCTGCCTGTATTTGAATTGTGTGTGTTCAGGTTGGATACTTAGTAAGCACAGGATGACATAGTTCTTCATCAACGTGACAAATTTGTGCCTATAAATCTCATTGCCAAATTTTATGGCAAATACTTGTTTGTTGTCAATATCCATCTTCACCTAGAGTTAAAAACACAATCTTTGTGGGAGGAACAACAGCAGGATTCAAACTGACAATTTGTTGATTGTTTGGCTTGTTTGTGTTAGGAACACTGGAAGAGCCAAATTTCTCCAGATTTGGATTCCTTATTGTACGGGTTCTCTTCTAATTTGCAAACCATAACTGGAAGCTTTCGCATTCAACAACATGATCACTTGCCATCGCTGGAGTTAGTGCTTCAAGACTCTATTGGAGGAATAATTGTTACTTCCAAGGTTCAAGTGCCTGAACAAAGGATACAATTTCTGTTTGGGAATGCCAAAAGCATGGCCAAAGTTGTGGGAGTGGGACTTCATTTTGCAACAGTGTATTTGTCCAGAGAAAATTTGATCACAATCGAGAAAATCAACCAACTTGAGTGGGGACAACTATGGAGCGAAGCCCTCCAAGATGGAAGTTCATTTTATGAGCCAATTTTAATTCCCAATAATGACTCGTTTCCTTCTTCCCTTGGGCCCATGGCCTCAAATGCTTCATACTGGAGTACGAGTGTGAACCCCGTGCCTAATGCACAGGTGTGTGCCACCTAGGATGCCACCTAGGTGTTTAAGTTACCCACTTACCTTGGGGTTAGACCCCTATGTGGAGTCCAGCAAAATCTAGCATGGGGCCTTCTGTTTCACAGAATGGACCATTTTGAAGGAGTGAAATGCCTTGTGGCCATGGAAACTGAATTAAATTGTTATTAGGTGCTCACCCAAGGCTTAGTTGGGAGCTAGAAGGATTTTTTTTTCATTTTTCTTTCGTTCCCAATGTGTTCCCTTTAAGTTCTCAACGGATTCCCAATATGTTACCCAAGTTCCGAATGTATTCCCCAATATATTCTCCATAACATCTCACTTTAATCCCATATGCTTTGGCAAATTGTTGTCCTCCTTTCACCCATATGGGTGGGCCAAAGGGGAAGAACTCAATACTTCAAAATAGTTGAAGAACCTTCTATCTTGGAGAGCCTCCATAGTTTCATTTTTGTGTGTGATGGGCCAATCAAATTGGTTCATTGTGAGAAAAAAACCAACAAAATTGGGAGGCACCTCATCTAATTAATAAAAGAGGTGAATAGCTATATATATATATAACATGGTTTCAAAAATTTAAAGCTTGTTTTTGCTCTAAGGTTTATGTTTAAATATTTAGAAATTAATTAAAATTTTTCACTTCAAAAAAAAAAAGAATGAATTATAAATGGTGATAATAATAATGACATCAATGATTCTTTTAATCTTTTTATTTTTTCATTTTTTAATCTTTTTCAAAATCATCCATAAAAAAAATTAGCAATGTTTTGGCTATAAGCCATATATGGAGGTACAAATTTGTTAAAATATTTTTATATTTCAGCTACAAATCCTAGAACCCATTGTAAAATTACATCATTTAAAAAATATAAAAATTAAAAATCTTTTGTTAATGTTGATGGCTTTTCTTATGTTTATAAAATGGTGGAAACTCATCACAAAAACAAACTCAGTAACATCATAAATATTTATTTTAAATTTTCGAAAAAAAAACGATTTATAATGATCTCAAAGATTAAACTTGAAGTTTTCAAATAAATTTGATGTTGGAATTATTTATGTGTTTAATGTTGGAAGTATTAGAATTAATTTAAAACTTTTACTTATTAGGACTAACTTTTTTTCTTTGAAATTTGTGATCTCAATTTTTTGGCAACTTTTTTTTTTGTTGCTTACATTTTTTTTTTGAATTTTCAATATTTTTTCCATTTTTTTCCCAACAAAAGTTACCAAGTTAAGAAATTTTGAAATCAAAAAAATATGTTGGCTTGTGGAGTGGGGGGGTAATCCAACTATTTAAACCAAAAATTTCACCAAATTAAATTTGTTTTACTTCTAAGAAAGAAAAAAATTTAAAAAATTTATATATATATATATGTTGTGATTTTTTTTTCAAAGTTAGGTAATTAATTATTGTATTAATGTATGACTCATCATGCGAAACAAATATGATTTTGATAATTAAATGGTTATATTGACTACTTAATGAATGTTTTTTTTCATGGCCAATTTCTACCAATTTAAGTGCACAACAACATTAAGAAATGATTTTTTTGAGAGGATTTATTTTTGTTAAATTTAGAATATATATATATTGTCAATGTTTTATAATAAAATATAATAAGTAACCAAATATTGAAAGATTGAAACAAGTTTTCAATTACACAACTTGTCTATAACCAAATGTGGCAATGGTTTTAAAGATGATTACCATTTTAGCAACATTGCAAAAATAAATAAATAAATGATACTTAATCATATTGGAAAAAAAAATTAAAATTACAAATCTAAAAAAATTATACATATGTTATGTATTGAAAATAAAATTGTAAAAGATTTAATGAATGAATTTTTGAATTGACATTGAATTTACAAAGATTCTAGGTCAATTTAAACAAAAATAAATTTGTAGATTTATTTATGACACAAAATTTCAAGTTATTTTGTTTAAATTTTAAATTAAAATTTTGTAAATTGTAATATATATTTGAAATAAAATATTGATTATAATATTATAAGTCCTAGAACCCATTGTAAGATTATATCATTTTAAAGAATTAAATATTAATCTTAAAAATCCTTTGTTGATGTTGATGGCCCTTTGTATGTTTACAAAATGGTGGAAATTCACCACAAAAAAAACCTTTAGTTACACCATTAATAATATTTTAATTTTTGAAAAAAATTGGATAAGGTTTATGATGATCTCAAAGATTGAGCTTAAAAGTTTTCAAATAAATTCGATGTGTTCAAGGTTGGAATTATTAAAATTAATTTAAAAAATTTATTCATTGGGAGTAACACTTTTTTTTTCAAATTTCTCATCCCAATTGTTTCACAAGTTTTTTATTTTTTACATTTTTCCTTGAATTTGCACTACTTTTTCCATTTGTTTCCCAACAAATTTGAAACCAAAAAAAATGTTGGTTGGTGGGAGGGGGAGGGTTAATTAAACTATTTAAACATAAAATTTCACCAAATTAAATTGTGTTTCCTTTTACAAAAGAAATAAATCTAATATATATTCTTACATCATTATATATATATCATAATTATCGATAATAAATCGAAAGATTTAAACAAGTTTCCAAGTACACAACTTGTCTATAACCAAATGTGGCAATCTTCTTATGGATGATTACCATTTGAACAAAATTGTAAAAATAAATAAATAAATTTATACCTAATCATATTGAGGAAAATAAGAACTTACAATTCTTCAAAAAATGGACATATTTTATGTAATGATTTTTAAAAAACAAAAGACTTTATAAATACAATTTTGAATTCACAAAGATTTTAGGTCAATTTAATCAAAAAGATATTTGTTGATTTATTCATGAAATGCAATTTTAAGTTTTTTTTTAACATTGTAAATTGAGTTTTTGTAAATTATAATAATTTGTTTGAATACATTATTGCATAAGTTTTAAAATCCTTTTTCATTTGTAGCATTTGAATAAATTTTGCAAAAAAAAATGTATGCTAAAGTTCAAATTTTTTAAATAATTTCATGCCAAACATGGTAAAGTTAAACTTTTTCAACATTATTGATAAAATCTTGAAGTGGTTTGGTGGTCAAGACCTAAACATGCTTCGATAAGGTCTTGGGTTCCATCCTTGATGGATGCATGCCCTAATGTGTCTTGTACAAATGCAATTCACAAACATATACATCAAGGTGAATACACAAGTATGTACATCATGCTTAAATGGTGTCAAAACATTTTTGTTGACAAAATTAGGAAAAAAACAAAAATTATATGATGACATGGCATGTTATGTCTCGTCATATTAATTTGGGAGCTTACATATCTAATAATTTTTTAATTAAAATTTATCTAGTGCAACGTATGACTATTTTAAACGACTAAAAAACATTTCATTAAAAATGTTGTAATCAACTAGTCCTTTTTGAGAAAAACCATACAAGTTGCATATTAGCGAATTTGGGTAATGGAAAAAAAAAGATTTCTCCTTGTGTATATAAATGATTAATTACACAACTTGAAAAGAAATCACAAAATATTATTAGTATTTTTATGATGTAAGAATATATTTTACATTCGTTCACTTTGCAGAAGTAAAAGTAACATAACTTGGTGAAATTTTGGCATTAAATAGTTGGATTAAACCCCCCCCCCCCCCAACCAACATGTTTTTTTTTTTTGGTTTTGAATTATCCTAACTTAGCAATTTTTGTTGGGAAAAAATGGAAAAATAGTGAAAATTCAAAAAAAATTGTAAACAACAAAAAATTGCCAAAAATTTGAGATAAAAAATTTGAAAAAAAAGGTCACTCTTAATGAATAAAAATTTAAAAGTAATTTTAATGATTCCAACTTTAAACACAAAAAAATTCCAACATCAAATTTATTTGAAATTTTTTAAGTCCAATATTTGAAATCATTATAAATTTAGCCATTTTTTTGAAAAAATTAAAATAAATATTAATGATATAACAATTTTTTTTTTGTGTGATGAATTTCCACCATTTTGCAAACATACAAAAGGCCATCAACATCATTAAAGGATTTTTAATTTTTAAGAAAAAAAAAATCGAATTTCATTTTAAACAATTATATGATGGGTTCTACGACTTATAGGCAAAACATTAAAATATCTTACTAAATTTATACCTCCATATACATGGTCTATAGCCAAAACATGGTTAAATGTTCTTGTGGGATGATCTTGAAGAACACCACAAATTTTTTTTTAAAAAGAGATTAAAAAAATTTATTTGAAATAATTACTATTATCACCATTTATAATTCATTCTTTTATTTTAAATTTTAAAATGAAAATTTTAATTCAACTTTAAATATTAAACATAAAATTGTTACAAAACAAACCCTTAAAACTAATAAATCATGTTTATAATAATAATAAGTAGAAAATATTGATAGTTTAATAATTAATTAATTAAAAATCATAATATATTTTTCAAAAAAAATTAATTGTGTTTTTTAATCATGTATCAATTTTTTTATACACCAAAAAAAATAAAAATTAAAGAATTAAGGATTGTTTACATGTGGGTTTTTGGTGTGGCATCATGAACATTCTTAATTAAAAATTAATCTAGTACATGATTCCTAAAAAAAACTAGGAAAAAACGTACATTTTAATTTACATAAATGTAAAATAATTTAATATATATGAAAAAATCATAATTTAGAGGTTTACATGCATTTTAGACTTTGCATGCATGAACATTTGACTTAATCATTAACCCATTCAAATATAAATATAAAACATGTCTAGTTTTTTTATATCCATTTCAAAAAATTGTGGTGAATGCAAAATGTAATTTGTGAGGAATGGATTTAACACATTCAAAGTGAACTATTCAACTCATGTGCAAATGTTGATAATTTAGGAGATGTGAAAAAAATCAAGTATAAATGTGGGGCATTAAGTTATTATGTGTGTTTCAATACATACTAATAGGTGTAATATGCAATCATTTGAATAACGGTTTCAATAAGTTCAAAGTGGATGATTCAACTCATGTAAAGATGTTGATAGTTCAAGAATGTGAAAAAACTCATTAAATCATTTGATATAATTGCAAAACATTGAATTACATGTGTTCAATATATTCTAATAAGTGCAAGATGCAACTTATGAGTAATGATTTTAACATATTAAATGTGTACACATGTTGATAATTAAAGATATGTGAAAAAATCATTAATTCAATCCAATAAAAATGTGGGGTTTTAAATTGTTACATGTGTTTTAATAAATTATGGTAAGTGTGAAATGCAATTCATGAGTAATGGTTTCAACATGTTAAAAGTTGATGGTTCAACTCATGTACCATGTCGATAGTTGAAAAGATGTCAAAAAAATCACTAACCCATTATAATGCATTGTATAAATAAAGTTAAAGGCTACTTCAACTTCCACATCAACAATTTGAAATTATTAAAAATTAAAATGGGGTTTAAATTATACTCATAAGTGAACAACATAATGAATGTAACAACTATGAACATATTCACCATTAATTAGAGCAACAAACCACTTGCAAATTTAAAAAGGTCAAATGTAGTTGAAATGTAATCAAATCGAATAATAGTCAAAATGTGTGGGGGTGAAAAAGGACAATATTTCTTTTTATGGATAAAAAAGTGGGGTTTGTTGGATAACCCACAAAAACACAAAAAACTTACAATAACTTAGTTGAAATAGATTAATTTTAAAAATAAGTTATTAAAAGAAAACTTACCAAAGTTGAAAGTTACCAAAATGAATATAGGCCAAAAACAATTAAAACTTTATAAAAGTTTAACTAAGGAAAAATTTAGTAAAACAAAAGTTTATCAACTTTTTGTGATTGAAAATTCGTTTAACACTTTCCATGATGATTTTTTTTCTAATCATTAATCATTGCACTATGATTGGGGTGTGGATTGATTTTGACTGAAAATTATATTGCCATTTTCCACGATGAATTTTTTTTAGTTTTTTTTTTCGAACAATGGATTATGATTGGGTTGTGGACTGGTTGTGACCAAAAATTTGGTCAATAGATTCCACAAAGTATACATAAGATTGAAAATCATTTCATGCTATTGAAAATATGAAACAATTCAAATAGGGTGACAAAACCTTGAAAATTTAAACCTTCAAGTAAAATTACAAAACCTTGAAAATTTAAACTTTCAAATAAGATTACAAAAAATTGAAAATCTAAACCTTCAAGTTGAAGTAAAAGCTAAGATAATGGCATCTTGAGTTTTGAAACTTTCGTTGTAGTCGACAAATTCCCCAATTGGATTCAAGTGAAAACCCTTGGTAACTTTCAAATTACCAAGGAGCCCAATCATAACAACTCATTCACTAAAATATTTTGCAATGAAGTTATCTTCCTTCAATTTGAACAATGGAAGAAGCCAAGGGCCTTTCACATGGGCATAACATGGTCAAGCATCATCAACCTCAATTGTTGTGTTGATATGGATTCCAAGGTGCATGGACTAGTAATCTTACATAAATTGCAAAAATATAAACTATTTGTGGGTTGCTAGTAAATATCACCAAGCTTGCATTTTGAGTAAGCCCATTTGTAGGGTAAAGTAGAAGGATTCATGGTAGTCATATAACTTTTGACCTAATTATAAGAAAGAAGCACAAACTATAAATTAAGTTCATTTTGAAAAAATCATAATACATTAGATTTTTCAAAAACTCTAAAATAGATTTAAAGTGGATACATCAAACATGAAAAATGCAATTTGACATGAAACACAAGCTAAATTAAATGAAAAAATGTTAACCTTGCATGAAATGGTAGGCTTGTCACACTTAAAATGCAAATTGAAAACTTCTTTCAATTTTTTTTGGATTGAAAGAGACCAGATTGGAGCAATGATCAATGAAGCAATAGTTAATAGCATCATGTCACCCTTCTAATTGCTCGCAATGTTTTCATGATGCAAAATGCGGAGGCTCCTTTGTAGAATTGTTTAACTAAATTATGAAACTCAGCTTAAAATATGGTAGCAAAACTCACTTACACCAATCACAAATATGAAACATTAGTTGTTGAAAAAATAATAATGTAAGGTAATAAAACTTGACAAAGTAATATATATACTCACAATTTGAATGTTTTCTGGTGAAGTCCCATCAACAACTAGAAGTTCATATTTCCCATCAATTTCACCACGTATGCTAATGATAACAAATGTAATGGTCATTGTTGTAAAATGTTGTAACATTTGTCAACCAAAACTATTGATTGTGTCCATTGGATGAGAAAATAGTTTGATAAAAAGGTCAAAAGGAGGGACGATTATCACTTTAATAGCTATAGAAAGCTCAATGGTCCAATCCAAAATTCCTTTGTCATAGTTAGATTTGCATTTGACAGAAAAATCCTCCAACCACAAAAAGTTGATTTTCTTAATCAACTCAAAATGTGTCTTTATCAAAACGCCTTTGATGTTGATAGTGATTGTGGTGGTACCCACATAATCAATGACATCTGCATGGAGGTAGGAATAAACAACAAATTTGGCTGGGGATCCAAAGGGAAAAATTACCATATACATTTAAAACAAAATACTCAAAAACAACATTACAAATCTATCATCAATATCTTCAACTAGCACAATTGGTCACTCATTTTGCTTTGCCATCAAAGCTAACTGGAGCAAAATTTGATAATCTAAACACAATAGAACAAAAACATATATTTTAAAAAAAAACAACAAGACTAAACTTACCTATTCAAGTTTAATGAATGTAAATCAAGTTAATAAATGCAAAAAAAAGTTCCAAACATTTAAAACAATGATGAAGAAGATGACAAACAACGAAAACTTAACTAAAAAACAAATCACCATAAGAAAAAAAACAAAGTAAAAAAAAACCAAATTACACATGAGAAAGAAAAAAAAAATCAAAATGATTTCAATCCTTGTTTGTTTATTGATAGTGCATTTAATAATCTAAAAAATGTTTAAAATGTTTTTAATGCCATTATTGTTGAAGGATCATTATTTTGGCCTTTCCATCAAGATTTTCAGTCACAATTAACCCGAAACCTTGATCGTGATGTAATGATTGAATAAAAAACTAGACAAATTTTAATCGAATTTCAATCACCACCCGAGTGACCAAGATTTTTGGTCACACTTGGTCAAAAACCTTGGTCGCAGTGTAATGAATAAAAAAAAAAACATATGGATAGGTCGACTAAATTTCAATCGTCATTTAAATGACCAAGATTTTTGGTCGCAATTGGTCCAAAAGTTGGTCAAAGTGTAGTGACGAAAAAAGGGTGCATAGGTCCACCAAATTTTAGTCACCACCCGAACAACTAAGATTTCTGGTTGTGCTCAGTCCAAAACCCTAGTTGTAATATAACAACTGAAAAAATAAAAAAGTGGATAGGTCGATTGAATTTTAGTCACCACATAAGTGACCAAGATTTTTAGTTGCAATGCACCAATTTGCCAATATACAAAAAGGTGGATAGGTCACCACATTTTAGTCACCATTCAAACAATGAAATGTTTTAGTCATGATGGGTCAAAAACCCTAGTCACAATACAACAATTAAAGAAAAAAAGTGGATAGGTCAATTGAATTTCTATCATCACCCAAGCGATTAAGATTTTTGATCATAATTGGTCCAAAACCTTGGTCACAATGAAGCAACCCAAAAAAAAGGTGAATAGGTTAAATGAATTTTGGTCACCACTCAAGTAACCAAAATTGCAACCAGTCTAAAACCCAGGTCGCAATGTAACCAAAACTAAAAATGAATGGATAATTGAATTGAATTTTTATCACCACCTGAGTGATGAAGTTTTTCGGTTGCAACTGGTCAAAAACTCTAGTCGTAATGTAATGCAAAAAAAGTGGATAGGTCAATTGAATTATTTCGATTGCCATTTGAACAACTAAGATTTTTGGTCATAATAAGTCCAAAACTTGGTTGTAATGTAATAACCCCCCCAAAAAAGGTGGACATGTCAACTAATTTTTGGTCATCACCCAAGTGACGAAGATCACAACCAATCCAAAAGCTCCCCCCCCCCAACCCCAAAGGTGGATAGGTGTACCGGATTTTGGTTGCCATTCAAATGATGAAGTTTTTTTAGTCATAATTGATGGAAAACCTTGGTCGCAATGAAGCAACCCCATAAAAAGGTGGACAAGTCAATTGAATTTCAATCACCACCCTAGCAACCAAGATCACACTCGGTCCAAAACCCCTACCATAGCATAATGCCAAAAAAAATAAAAATAAAAAATAAATAAATAAAAATTGGGTGGATAAATCGATCAAATTTTAGTTGTTACTTGAACAATGAAGTTTTCCAATCATAATTAATCGAAAATTATGGTTGCAATGAAGTGACTGAAAAAAAGGTGGATAAGTCGATTGAATTTCGATCGCCATTCAAACAACCAAGATCACAACTAGTCCAAAACCCCAGGTCGCAATGTAACACTAGAAAAGAACCAAGTGGACATGTTAATTGAGTTTCAATCACCACCCAAGTGATGAAGTGTTTTAGTTGCAATTGGTTGAAAACCTTGGTCACAATGTAATGATTAAAAAAAAAATGATTAGGTCAATAGAATTTCAGTCACATGTCAAGCGATCAAGATTTTCAATCGCAATGCAATGACCTAGAAGAAGAAAAAAAAACCGAATTTTGGTCACCATAAAAACAACCAAGATTTTTGGTCATAGTTGGTCCAAAACCCCAATTGTAGTGCAATGACTAGAAAAAAATGATATATAATTTTTTTATAAAATGAGTGGAAAGGTTTTGACCGAATTTTGTCGCCACCCAAGCGACCAAATTTTTTTATCATAACCAGTCCAAAATCGGGGTCATAGTGTAATGACTAGAAAAAAAGAAGGGTGGATAGGTTGCAATTGATCCACACACCTTGGTTGAAGCACAACGATTAAAATAGAAATTAAAAATTAAAAAAATTATTATAAATGTTTAATTCTAATATATTTGATTTAAAATTCACATATTTGTGCTAATTGAAATGTTCTAAAAAGATAAAAGGACAAAACAAACGACATGCCATTGCGTAGTCTTTCCCCTTAAGGGCAAATCAAATAAAAGAACAACATACCCAATTGGTTATGAAAATAAAGAAATAATTGGCCAACTCTAGTTCAAGCCATCAACATTCCAAATAGGAAATCTATATATTATCATAGTACCTTGCCAACTTCCACACTAATTATATTTTTATTTGTAAAAATATTGAAAATTTTCAAAGAATAAAAATTTGAGAAGGAAAATTGAGAATCTTTTGAAATGTTCAAATATAATTTATTTTCAACATGTATTCAAAATCAACTAATTACTTATTCAAGAAACATGTTGAAGGTTGCCCCACTATAAGTTTATAATATTAAGTGTTAAGATAATTGTTTGTTTAAATGCCATCATATTGTAACTCTCCCAAACCATGGGCCCCTTGTTTCGATGCACATTATTTTGTTGTTGAAAGCTTATCAATAGTACCAATGGAACAAAATTTAGTGAATTAAATATATTAATTGTTGGAAATTAAATTTAAAATAAATTAACAAGGTTTGTTAAAAACTCTAAAATTAAGCCCACTTTCACTGAAGAGGATTGGGATGGGTGACCTTCCAAAAGGCTCAATATTATATATCATCATCTTTAAACCTTGGTTTTTAAAATTTTGTTTCAATTTTATACAATTAGTTTGCTAGTCTTGTATGGTTCTCTTAAAGCATCTCCACCATTGGCACAACTTTACTCCATGTACTTGAATTGTGCTAACTACTTTCAAGGGTTGGCAATGCCTTCAGTTGGCTTGCCCAACAAGCAACCCCATTCCCTATCTATCATTTTTGTCCTTTATGTTTTCTCTCCCAAATGATCAGTGCAATTTTTTTCATTTTTTGTCTTTTTAATCATTCTTTGCAAAAGTTTGATTCTCATCTCTATTTGTAATAGTTCATATCTATTTGTTTTTTTAACCAACAAAATTGATCATGGAACACTGGAGAAACTAATTATTTACTCGATTAAGAGTATAATTGGTAGACAATGAGAATGAGGACTTGTGATTCAATGCAACATTAAGTTAGATGGAGCTTAAAGCACCTCAACAAAGACATGGAGGGTTAGTGCCTAAACATAAACCAAACATAGAAAAAGAAAAGGCAACAAGTAACCAATAAATTTGGTGAAATTATTTTGCACCAAAACTTACCTATGATGAATCATTTTTTAGGAGGCATTATATGATGTGTTGATTTGTATTTTGTAAGATCATGTAAAGATGTGTGTGCACATTATTCTTATTTCTTATAAAAGTCAAATGCTTGTAGGGTCAACGGTGTTTTTTCCATTCAAAAATGCACATGTACAATGAAAGTGATGGTTTATGGTTTGGCTATTAACAAATCTAACAAATATTGTAGGATTTAAAAAAACAAAACCATTGAATGCTTGAAATTATTTGTGAAAGTCATTCAAGAATTTTTTGAAATTGAGTACTTGTGACAACCATCACAAGATGATATAGAAAATTAGATGGCAATTAATGCATATAAAGGTTTCTTTGCATCTTTACTTAGTTAGATTTTATGCACTATCATTGGGATAATTGCCCCATTGTTTGGTAAATGCAATTCATTAACAAAAATAATCACAAGTCAATTATCTTGGAAGTAGTTGTCAATCATAGTTTGTGGATTTGGCATGCATTTTTTGGATTATTGGGCAACAACAATGACATGAACATGTTGGATAGATCGCCACTAATTTCTAATTTGTTGTGAGGTGTAAACATAAACTTGGTTTTTGAAATCAATGGCAAAAAATATCTTCATTACTATTTGTTGGTCAATGGAACTTATCCTCGTTAGTTTATATTTGTGCAGACTATCCATGAACCCCATGGTGAAAAATGATAACATTTTACCAAAGCGCAAAAAACTACACATAAGGATGTGAAACAATGTTTTGAAGTAGCAAACCCTTGTAAACAATGGGACCAAGAAGTCATAACTAACATCCTTATGGCTTGTGTAGTATTGCACAACATGACAATAGAAGATGAACATAATTTGAACTTGGAGCCATCATTTGATGTGAAAGAAAACACAACATTGAAAAAAAGAATTTCATTTGAGAATTATTTTAAAGGCACCACTCAAATTGAAATCCATGATTTTCATTACAATTTTTTGAAATGATCACAAAAGATTTGTGGCAATTGAAACAATAGCCAACTTTAAAATAAAATGTTCAAGAATCACTTTAATCATTATTTGTGTGATCTTTCAAGTCTAGATTGTAGTCTCTTCCTTGACTTATAATTATATGTACTACATCTTCCAAACTATTTTCATCAAAGTTCAATGTTTGAGGTGGTTCTATTAGAACAATTGTTAATGGCAGAACTTTGAAATGAGCATGGAGCTTCTCAAGTTCTTCCCCTTTACACAAATGAAGATATTCTTTAGCTTTGAAAAAGAAAAGTTGGTCCTCCTTTAAAATCAATGTTTTTTTCAACATGGTTGTAGCCATATTTGCTACGGCACGAGCTTGAGCCTTCACATAATTTCTTGTTCTTTTGTAATATTTTGTTTTTCCTTTTCTACCTTTGAACCCTATGGCCTTTTTGGGATTATATTTGCTAGAAATGGGCTCTTATAAGCATCAAGTAACTTTGTTTCGCTTTTGTTTAGTTTAATAAGATTGCCACAAGACTTGTGTTTTTGTGGCAACATATTCTTGGATTCTTTGTGTGTATTAGCCCATCATGTCAAGTCTTTCAAAATTAACCAACAATGAAAAAATGTGAATGATTGACAACGTGAATGTTTGATATTATACAACTTTAGAGATTTTTGAAAAGTATCTTCATTTGATGTCCTTAATTCACACAATGCACTGACAACACTATAGTTCCCACAAAACTTTGCAACATCATGTTTGATAATCCCCCATTTTGTTTCCAATGACCTTGTTGGTCTCTTTACACAAGCCTGACGTCGATTGGCATTATAGTGATGTTGCACCCACTCCCAAAATGTGGTGCATTATTGTCCATTCCCTATCATAAGGTCTTGAGAGACATGAAGAAAATTAATGCATACAACATTTTCTTACTTGGCAATAATTTTTTTCCCTTCTTGCTTTTTGATGTTGTAATGCTTTTGCCTTGTTCATGCAATATATGAGATTTTCCCATGAAGGTTGATGACATCCTTACTTTTTATATTTGACATCAAAAATTCTAATAATGGGTTTTGCTTAGGTCTTAGTATTTGGTGCAAAAATGTAGTTTAGAAAATGGATTTCTACCAAGGCCATCAAGTTTTGTATTAGTTGGATATATGGGTAGTGTTATGTTTTTGGGACAATTGGTAGGTGCAATGGGAAGGTGCCATTAGTAGATCATTTATGGGATTGCAGTGGAGATGCTTTTAAGCCCTATTAATGCCATTACCCATATCAAGTTATATAGAAATCAACAAATTGTATATCATAGTACCTTTTCAAGTTTGGTAGTAATTACATTATTTTTCTAAATGTCAAAATTTGAAAAAATTATCTATTTGAAATGTCGAATTAAAAAAAATACAAAGGAAAGAAAAATACAAAAATTGGTTTCATTATGTTAAAGGTTTAGAGTCCATGAAACCTACCAAAGAAGTTGCTTAAATTTTTTGTTGAAATTTCATAAATTATTATTTTGATTGTTAAATTGAATTTTGAAAAATAAAATAATTATTTGACACTCGAATGCCAGGGTTTGTTTTTTCAATTTTGTGGTGTAACTAAAGTGGTGTCATATACAAGATGAGTTAGCCATATTTTGTTACATACTAGATATGAAAGTAAAAGGAAAAAATATAATATTTCTACATTCCTTGTTACTTACTAGAACTTATCACAAAAATTTGATGATTTGGAAATTTTTTTTCCATGTTTATTTTTCTTCTTGCCTACCCTTGGTTCAATAGGTACTTTAAAAAAAAATTAAAAAAATCATGCCTAGACACACTTTGGGCCCATGTTATGCACGTTTTGAGTTCGTAATGGACCAAGAATGGGGCCATAATGAAACAACACCCACCATTAACACAACAAGAATATGTATGGATGTTTAGTAGAAGGACAAAAATGTTGACCATCTTCATCTTAATTGGCTATCATTTTGGAAATATCATTACTAGATGCTTCCAAATATCTATTACCATGTTTATGTATGCCCAAGTTAATGCCTTGAAAGCATGGTATTTAATGGTACCCACCAATACCCACCAATGCACGCAAACTATTATATCCCGAATACCTTCCTACTTCCTCTTTCCCCTACCTAAGTAAACTATTCATGTAAATGGGTAAGTACTAAGTACCATAATTGGTCATTGAAGGGTGTCTTGTGCTTTGATTAGTTGGTTGGATGTTGGTTATAACTCATAAGCCATGTGTGCCATGCCATTTGATTGGCTAAGGTCATAACCATGTTTTCAATAATGAAAGTTCATAATGCAAGTGGTGAAAGCATGATAAAATATGTCAACAAGAGATATTTTATGGTTTTTTTGGAAAGTGTCCATACATGAAGCCTTAATTATGAATTATATTTATTTCAATAGTTAATAAGATTAAAAAAATAATTCATTGCATAATATTGAAGAACCACATGTTTTAATATGCATTTAATTACTTTTTAGAAATGAAAATATAAAAAAACAATTGTTTCACTTTGTTTCAAGTATATGAAAATATGATTGTAATTGAATTTTTTATATTTTCAATTGGCTAGAACAATAATATATATCAATGTGCTTTTAACTTTTTCATATTATAATCATGATCTATTAAAGTTTTCAAATAAAATTATGTTTAAAATCCAACCAATTTGGAACATACTTTTCATCAATTTTTCTTATATTAAAATTTCTTGCATTTTATGTGTAGCTTGTTATAAACTCAATGGAATGCCCCATTGTCTCATAATGAAAGTTAAGAAGGTTTTGAATAATTTTTTTTCCTGTTTATACCGTAAGTGTGACTATGATTGCATTTGGGACATACTATTTGACATACTTTATCATGCTTATGCCTTAGGTTTGTGAAGTTTAATGGGGGATATAATGTCATGCATGACCAATGGGTTATGATTAGCCAACAAAAGACAAATGAAAAAGTTTCATATTTGTTTCATCCATGTGAGAGAAAAGAACCCCCCCCCCCAATCAAGTCCTATTGAGTGACTATGCAACATTTGTGTGATTCTATGTAGGCTTTAACTTGTGTTCTATGAAAGAAGAAAACAAAAGTTTTAAAAAAACCTTGCTATAGTAGATATCGGAATGTAAGCTGGTGTGGGTTTCATCAATGACTCCTTTGGAGTATTAGGTCTATATCTTGGTAGGTGACAATAGAACATTAATATTTTAAAAATGTATTGTTTAAACCAATTTATAGATTTAACAACAAGGAAAATCAAAATTGTACAAAACAATCCAAAACCATGTGTGCTTCAAAATTAGTGTTAGACAAAGCTAGTTGAGAGGGTGCTAAACATCCCTCCAAAAAAAAGAAGTGAGAAAGGGAAAGGAATTGCTATTGGACCCCCAAAGGCCTAGGATACTTTGCATGTGAAACTCATAGAACATGAACATTAGGAAGCACAAACCACATAACATCCATTCTTACACCAACCCAGGTTACATGTTCACATTGGTTAGTAGTACAACTAATCTTATAAAATCAGTCAAAATCAATATTGGCACATAAAAACAAATGAATAGTAACTACACATGTGTTAAAGAAAATGAATGAATGGCTTTAACATAGATATGTTATTCACCTTTTATGCACATATGTGATCATTTAAGAATCATTTGAAATCGTTTTTCAATTTAGTTTTAACTAATTACATACTTCCAATGACAATGATTCATGAGACCTAGTTTAGGTAGGATGACTATAAGGTCATAATATTTTGTCCTACCAAATTTTAGCTCAAAATTTGTTCAACCTTTCTCAAGTAAAGAGGCATGAAAAAATGTTTTTAAAATTTTTTTTTCAACACCATATTCATGAAAATATTTTCAATACTTTTTGCATCAATTTTCATCCCTTTTTATAATTTTATTTAATTAAATCTTAACCCAATTATTGAATATGATAAGTTGTTAACTTCATATTCAATTTTCATTTGGGTTTCTTACCATTTGGTGGCACTTTTTGTTGGTTGTACCATAGTAGCTTTACCATTTTAGTAGTTTGTTGTTGAATAATTAATTAAAATTTTAAATATTAACTTTGGCACTTGGTTTTTTAATTTGCAATTTTTGAGAATAATGGTTATATAATAAATATTTTTTTCAAAAGTTCAACAAAACCAAAAAAATATTTTAATTCATGCCAAAATGGTAAAGGTACTATGGTATTTAGGCCTTGGGAAAACTACAGCTCCAAGCTTGTGCCAATCGATATTTTCAACATTTCTTAGCTTATAAGTCTAGTATCGGGTTACTTGATAGAACATTTTGCTATGTTCAAACGGTCCATGACATGATACACCATTTGCATGCAACAATGGTTTTCTATGTGCATGGAGAGTGTGTACAAAAAGATTTCCATTCCAAATTGTTCAATATTATTACTATGCATATAAAAAAAACTAGTATATTTGAATGGGCCATTTCATTAAATTCCTGAAGACAAAAAGCTATTAGTATATTAGAGAAATTATCAAAGTAACCTTACCTTTTAGGCCCTCCTTTCCACCCTTAACACCCCTATTTCAATCTCAAACCTTGCTATTCATGAAGTGATTTTTAAAACATTGAATCCAAAATATAAAATGTTGGAACTCAATACCACAATATCTAATGCAAATGATTCAAAGTAATTATAATAATACTAAGCACAACAATAGTGAAGACATTCAAGGAAAGAAAAAAGAAAAAAAACGGATGAAAATCAAATTACATTGAATTTTATAATACTTTGAGTTTCACTCCTTGTTAATAGCAGTGTAGTATTTTTATTTCTTTTTTTTAAAAATCACTTTCCTTAATGACCAAACTTTGGGTACTGTTGCTATATTTCCTTCATTTTACAAATATTTCTATTATACCACCCACTGTCCAAAATTATTAGTTTGCTAATCGAATGCTAAATAAATGTGAAAAAAACAGAGTAAATTTTTTTTCCATATAATTCGTATTTTTCACTAAACAAAATTACCAACCATTCAATTTCCCAATTTCTAGACTCTATGCTATAAATTTTTTAAAAAATACACCAACAAAGACAAATTTCTTATATGCAATTTGCATGCACATAAGAATTGTGCATCAGGGTAATTAAATTGCCAATAGTCTTGGGCAAGTATCATATTGTTCGAATACCTCTAGTTCTAGGTATGGGTCTAGGGTTTAGGGTTCTTTCAAACTTACCAATTTTGGGTCTTTTGGGTATTCAAACTTTGCTCAACAGAACTACTTGCAGTATTGGAAGAGGAGGAAGGGGGGGGATTTTGGGCCTTGAGTTGATGGAAAATTTGGCTCATACCTCATTCATCACATTTCTTGTTGGTGTGCTGGAATTATGTCTGGCTGATGCAGAAATCCCAGCAGACCTTCGGCTTCTTCTTCGACCGGATGAAACCCATGCTTCAGAGCTGCCTTCCAAACTACGTTGATGCGGTCAATTGGAATCGGGCCTAGCTCATGATGTGTCCATCCTTCCAGTGTGTGAACCATCCCTCCTGCATGACATGCATGAACCACTCCCCTGGGTAGTGTGTGCTGCATCCATCAATCCATCCATCCATTCACCCACACAATGAATGCCACATCTACTACTCTGTCAGGTGATTTCAAGCCCTTCCCATATCTGTGCATCATAGTCAAGGTTTTGAGAAAAAAGTTTACTGATGTGGCATTAATGTATTGGCTTTGAGCAGCCCAGCCACAATCCACAACCTGGTTGTTCTTATCAACCTCTCCAAAACTCCCAAAAGTAGGTTGTACTTCATTGAAGATATATTGTGAAGGCCAATCCTGGCTTGTACAGTGTTACAGGGATGAAGCTCAAGCTTTAAATACCCTGAAATTGAGTTTGTACCTCTAAGTATGCACATGATTTTGCTGGAAGGAAAACCAACCCGTTGCATTTCAAAGTAAGTAGTGATCACGCACCTCACAACAATCAAGGCCTTTTACATCCTTGGGGAGCTTCATAGCAGCCAGAGCTCCATAACAGCAATCTTTAGTGCGGACTTCCTCAACTGTTGGCACCACAAATTGATGGAATTTGGTACCAGCAGGAGCCCAAGCTTGGTCTGTGGCTGATGCCCACTTCCCCAGAACCCATGTCTATGACAGAAACCCGCCTTGGATTAGTACTGGCCCACATCCTCAGAACCCATGTCTATGACAAAATCTAACTTGGATTAGTATTGGCCTATATCAATTCTTGTGGTGAAGAAGGACTTGGGTGGAGTTATGGATGACATTTGAATAAAAGCCTGACTTCACAAAAAAGAGAGAGAAAGGAAAAAGCATACAGCACCAAGAAGCTCGGGTTGAATCCATAACATTGTAGAATGACTAAAGAAAATTGCCTCATATTCGTTCATTTGTGTACAATAATAGTAATAATTACCTTGCAATGTTGTGCATCCATGTATGAGGAGGCTTTCACAAGATTATGTCTGAACTCTTCTGGGCATTCCTTCCTGATGGCCTCAAACCGGGCATGCGATGAAGTCAACATCTAGCATTGTTCAGATGATAGCTGGTCAAATCATTGCATCAAGATCCTTTTGCAGCCTTGCAAAGTGTAGTAGCATGTTCTTGACTTCTAAGGAAATCTTTCCAATAGTTGCTTCAATTATAGGTTTTGTGATCAGAGCAGCACTGTGCTCACACTCATCTCACAGCTCCACTGGTCAAGCATTGACCAATCAATTGCAGGAGCTGTGAGAGCAGGGGTCAAACTGCGACTCACCATAAAGTGACATCTCTCTTTTTCATGAGAATATGTGTTCCCAAAGTTCCTAACAGGATTCACTACATATTTTCAACACACTTGCAACTCTCCAAGTGAAAGTGACTCCTGCAGCAAGAAACAAGGCCCTATGTTAATGGCTTTCCATTAGGCTGCTGTGATCACAGCACACTGTTCTAACTGTGATCAAAGAGGCCTAATGGAAAGAGACCATAACTGTACTACATTGTGAAAATCTAAACACTAGAGTTTTCAACCCAACAACTTTGTTCAAGTTGGTGATAAAATGGTAGCCTAGCGAATTATCAATTTTAGTCTATCAATTATCTGACTCAAACTCTCAATTTAGATCATAACTTTTACATGATGATGATGACAGACTACCTCAAGAGAGTTAGTTTTGGACTTTTTCTCTCTCTCAAAGTTAAATTGAGGATTTGGGAAATTCATACCAGAACCTTAACTCCACGTCGGGCAAGGTACAAAGAAACAGCACGGCCAAGCTTGGATGTGGCCCCTGTTAAGAAGATTTCGGTCACATGTTTCGGCAGTCCATTCAATATAACTCCAGCAGTCAAAGTGTTGCCATGGCATATTCGCACTCGAAGATTTGGTTGGCGTTTTAGGAATAGTGTTCCTCCCTCATTCAGCTCCTCCATCTACATAGATAGATCACAGAATCATCAAACACTCCCAAAGACCAATAATAGAAGGAAAGATCTGTGGCTGGTTTTTATAGTTGGGTCTCTAGAATCTAAGATGTAAGTACTTAAGACCCACCAACCAACCAAACTCTCATTCATGGGTTGGTTATGAGTGAATCCTTCAACCAGGAGAGAGAGCTAAGATTCCAAATCATTCAGAGCTTTCAGAGTTTTGTTTGAGGTTTTTACTCAGATTCTTTTGCTCAGTCTAGTTCTCAATCAAATTGGATCTGATGCATCTCCCTACTGTTGCCAAGGGCTTCTTATGCAAATTGCATCGAGTTTGTCAATAAAAATCCATGGGGTGTATATTTCTGAGCTACAAAATGGGATTATAAACATTTACATTCTTGGCAACATCTTCAGAGGGATTTCCAGCACATTGAGCCAAGCTATCTATGAAGAGAAATTTTGGAGCAATAAAATGTGGTTTCCAAACCTTATTGAGTGCGCCAAGTGCAAGGACCTTGACTCCCATTTTGTCAGCATCCAAAATTGCCTGTTCTATGAGATTGTTGATACTTTCCTTTCCAAAGGGTAGAAAGTACTGAAAGCAAAAACCCCACCAAAAAAGCAAGAAAAAGAGATGCAATTGTCAAGAACAAAAATCATGCACTTAAAAACATTTCTTCTTGAACAGCTGACAACAATTTATTGGTGGTGAAATTTCTTAACTCCAGCTCTCAAACATATAATGTTACAAAATGGAGAAATTTCGAACACACCCAACTCATGTTCTGTTGTGTCTTCAAAACTCTCAACAAAAGATTTAAGTTCATGGTACCAACTAGCATAATATTAGTATACAATGGAGAAATTTAGAAACCAATTCAACTTAGCAACAGTTCGCACCTGAAAACCAAATCTAGGCATGACCCACAACTGGCTGTGGAGATGATGAAGGTGGTATTGGAACCCCAAGAATGGCGTTCCAAAAAACCACATCAGGACCATCAAGGGCACAGACAAAGGCATGAACAAAGCCACGAACCAGCGGTGCTGAAAGGGTGTGGAATGGAATCCGATGAAACTCATTGGCAAATGAAGTACTGAATCCAAACCAATCTCATGAACCAAGAAAACAAAATCTGGTTTCTCAATCCGTCCTACAAAACAAAAGAAAAACAAACCCCCCATCACCACCTCCGGCAATCAATCAGTGGTCAATCCAGAGTAAGTTAAATAGATTGCAAAAATGTCTTGGAAAAATTTCCTCTGGATTCATAGTTAAATTCAAGAGGACATTCCCAATAAAACTGTCTGGAAAATTCCCCCTTGATTCATAGTTTTCAAGAGGACATTCACAATAAAACCTTTCGGAAAATTCCCCATTGGATTCATAGTTTTCAAGTAGTTTGAAGAAGTTTTACATTTTCAATGGATTCCCGGATGCAAAGATGTGGGAAGAAGATTCAGATGCAATGAAAGATCTAGATTGGAGTATACACTCCAAAGAAGATGACAGCCAGGTTAAGGGTTTCAGAGGGTTTAGGGTTTACAGAGAGAGTTTCCACAGATTGATTTACATACCTTTGCGCACAGTGGCATGGAGAGAGGGAGTGGACTTGTCGTAAGTGCCACCGAGATGATCATAAAGAGGAATAGAAAGTGCAAAATTTGTGTTGTGATTCATGTGGGAATCATGATGAAGTGAATGGTACCTGCAGCCAAAAACAAAATGTGACCCAGGCTGGAGGAGCTTTACAAGGTCCAGTGGACACATTTATCTCTAGAGATGGGATCTCCTGTTTTCTGAGCTGCTGGAACAGTTCTGATGGATCACAAAGCTCAGGAGGACTTCCTGGGTGTAGCCTCAGGGATCTGAAGCTGAAAACAGCCTCATGAGTCCGGAGCTGGAGTCTGGCAGGGTCATGTATGAAGTGATCAATCCTGAGCTCTGGATATGTACAGTCTCAGGGATAAGCAATTTCAATCACTAGTGTAAGTACTACACTGGGGTTTTTGGCAGTCAGGAGGGTTTGTTGTACTTACGTTGGGGTGGAGATGAAGTACTTGAGGAAGGGGAAGAGCTTGAAGATAAAGGTGGGAACAAACTCCCAATTACAATGTCCCATTGCTATGAGAAAATCCAGGAACAGCCAGTAGAAGTAGAACATGCCCACTGTTGCTGCTCCCAGGAAGCTTGCTCCTACAAGTGGGATGGAGACTAAGCCTGCCATGGCTAGATGCTCTGCAAATGTGAGCATGAACCCTGTACAGTGGAAGATCCATCATACCAACAAACAAACAACCCCACAAGATGCTGGCATGAGATGTAATGAGACATGTTGATGAGGAAGAAGATGAAGACAATATATAGATCATCATCATCATCAGAAGACGAAGAAGTCCTTCATGCATGATAATGCAACAAACAAACAAGATATCAAGATCGTGCTTGGTTAATTTACAGTCTGGTCTGATCTGGGAGCTTGAATCATGGTGCAACAACACATGCAGTTATAGTACCTGATGTGGCTTCTGTTACAGTTGTTGCATGGTGATGAGCATGGTAATCTTTGAACAGATTTGGATTGTGATGGAGTGCTCGATGACCCCAATAGTAGAGGAACTCAGTCGGTCCTGCATGCAACAACAAGACGGAGAAGATGCTCCTTCCACTCCACAATGGCAAGATGGTCTTGTTAGAAGGACTCTGCAGTAAACTCTTGCCAGGAGCCATTGCTGCAACTGTGCAAGCAGCAAACAGAAACTGAAGTATAATGTAGTTGTCCCTGCAAGGAAGGCACAATGAGCCCCCCGTGAGGACCTGCTGATCATCTGTTGCAGATGACTGATGATGTTCTAGACTGCATGTATATTGTGCAGAGTGTGCTTGCATGAATGATCTTCCATAAACTTCTTCCAGAGTCGAGCTCTTCTTCTTCTTACCAATGTCTCTCTCTGTCTTTTTGTTCGAATGTGACGCCGTCGGTTTGGATCTTATACTTCTTCACAAGACAGTGGAAGCGCGTGACAGACATCCAGAGTTGAATGTGGATGTAGCGAAGGATCGACGCTAGCAGCAAGTGGAACCAGATATTGTCTCGCAAGCTTTGACCTTCCTTGGCACTCTGTAGCACCACCTTCAGCACAAATGGCGCAAATGCAAACGCGTACTGCACACGCGCGCGCGCACATACACACACAAATGATTCTCGCAAGTCCACCACGATTTTGTTAGAAAAATGTATGAATGTCTGATAGACTTCTGCGAGTCCTACATATAACAAACTTTCTCAGACAACTCTAGAAGATTTCATCAATCAATCCTGAGCACGAGATCATCAATTCTCATGAGAAAAGTCTGAGAGAATTTCCCCTGATGAGATCTGAAGCTCAGGATTGCATGCATGAATAATGATGCAAGAGAAGCTTACGACATGCCTTGAAATAGTTGCCTAGCGCGAGGTTTTCCCATGGCCAAGAAGCAAGAAACGCCACCGACCTGCCTGCCATATTGATCAGATCCAGCAAGTGCTTTGCACGAAGAGAATCTTTTGTTTTGTTTTTGTATTTTTGAAAACAAAAAATTGTGAAGTTGGAAGTGGAAATCAAGAGCTACAATCGTTGCTTACAAATAATATTTGGAAGCTCATCTTGCTTGCTTGCTTCTAAGCTCGTCTTCTTTCTTTCTTTTTTCCTTTCATTTCTTTCCTTCCTTCCTTGCCTTTGCCTTGCCTTGCCTTCCCTTGTACAACAGATCTGCATGAGCGGTGGCTTGGCAATCAGCATCGCTGCAAGCCATTCACGCCTCCGTCGTCGTCGCCACCCGCAAATCTTTTGCCAACAACCATGGCTCCCACCCCGCGCCCCCCCCTCTCTTCTTCTTTCATCCTTCATTCATCCACCAACCAGTACTAAACCCCCTTTCATCATTCATCCACTGGCAACCAGTATTCTCCTTTTAAATCCTTCATTCATCAGCCAACCAGTTCATCCCATCTTTTCATCCTCCCATTCAACACAACCAACCAGTTAACCTTCTTTCATCCTTCATTCATCCACCAACCAGTACTAAACCCCCTTTCATCATTCATCCACTG
>Ga0116231_10005594_pt1 | contig 24653 bp, 24 predicted proteins | sample S1TSphgellanicum_2_FD_89695 | JGI IMG/M metagenome (GOLD analysis project Ga0116231, IMG submission 89695) | Host-associated microbial communities from peat moss isolated from Minnesota, USA - S1T2_Fd - Sphagnum magellanicum MG | ecosystem: Host-associated > Plants > Peat moss > Unclassified...
AAAAAAAAAAAAAAAAAGGAACTTGGGAGGCACCTCATCTAATTAATAGGAGAGGTTACATAATGAATTTTTCCCTTCATTGTTTGGGGGCCATTTTAAAAAACAGAATGCCCATCGACATTTCAAAAAACAGAAGACTCTGGCCAGCATTCCATTTTTTGAAATGACCCCATTTTTTTTCTCATACTATACCCAGAGGGTACCTGCCAGGTATTACACGGGAAAATGAAAAACATAGGCTCAGCCAGTTATTTAGTTTGGTAAAGCCCTTGGCCATGGGCTTTACTAGAATCAGGCCCACGCTCAGCTTGTTGCTTTGCCTTGCAGAAGCCCTTACTGCAGTAAAGCAAGGGCCAAGGGCATTTACTGGAAAGGGGTGCCCAAGATCAGCTAGTGCCTCTGCCTTGCATCAGCATTTATTCCAGTAAAGCTTATGCCTGAGAGTTTTACCCTACATTTCTTTTTACAGGTTTGAGTTATTTGGCTCCGCCCATGTCAAACAGGTTATTTATTGATATAATATTCTGGCATGAAATTTTGGCTCCAACTTGAGTCAATGTGTGAGTGACATCTGCAGTACCATGGGCATATTATGGATGGGCATGTTCCACAAAAGTGTCTGCATTTGGATGAGAAGTTCTAGATCCATTAGAGTACTCTTACTTGTGCAGCTACTATTATTCCTCTCGAACTTTGTGCATTAAATGCCAAGTTTCAGCATTTCATACTGAGTTTTAATCAAATTTCACTACTTTATAGACACCCTGAAAGAGGGCTTAGTGGGTGAAAGGAGGCACAAAGACAGGGTGAATTTACGGATTTCTCTGTCAACTGAAGATTTTAGTTTGGAGTTTGAACTTGCCATAACCTGCAGAGTTAATACCCCACCCCGCCCCCCAGCTGCTTGGTGGTTCTCCCTCCTGGAAGGAAAGACTGCGGAACCAAACCAGTTTTGGGTGATTATCAAATATAGGAACACCCTTGGCTATCATGCCGGTTCTCAAGGTTGATAATCACTGTTCTCAAAAAATCAAAGAACCTGTTCTGATAGAAAACCCCCATGTTCAAAATAACGAAATTGTTTTAATACCCGCCTATAAAAAAGCCGATTTCATTTATCCATTCTTCTGTGAAACCATCGGTGTGTTTAGGGTTTTCAAATAATCTGGAAAAATGATTTTCCAACTTTGGTTTTTTCAAAAGAATTGGAACCAATGGTTTCCTAGCTGTGAAATATTTTTACAACTAGGGCTAGTAGTTATTAGCAAAATCAAATACCCACCCAACACTAAAAAAAACCATGTAATTTTCATATCATCCCAGATTTAAAGACTGTTCACCCAGTATTTTTATTTGTGAGCTCTGACTTCAGGTTTTAGGAGCCTCGTTGATTGTTTCATATTCTAACACTATTGCTGGTTTGAACTTTGAACAAGTGTTGTGTCGTTCTTCCTTTTTTCAAGGAAAACCTTTGGTTTCTGATATGACATTTTTAAAAAAAATTAAAGGTTCTTTGAGTGTGATTCTCAGCCCAGTTCTTCCCATTTTTAAACCCTTTGATTTGAATTTAATCACACTTTTTCAAATTCAAGAACCTTTAGGCATGATTCCAAATTTGAATCCAATTTCATATACACACTACACACTTCTCAATATTTAAAGATTATATAGATACAAAGTTAATGATACGAGAGTTCAAATTGAGCTCTATATAGGTATGAAATTTGACAACTAATTCAAATTATATTCAATTATAGTTTAATTTATTTGTCAATCTTTCAAAAAATTCAAATTTGCTTACATTAAGAACTTGAACTTGTGTTCAAAGATTTGTTTTTTAAGATTTTGAATGTACCAAAAGGTTGCCCCCATATATTGAATTTTTTTGCCAATTCCAACAAAAAGGGTGCCAATTCCAATCAAGTCTCAAGAACTTGAACCTAAACCCCCAGATTTAACATTACAAACCAAACACCTTCACAACATTTGATTTGAACTTGCCATTAAGAGTTAGAGTCATTAGTTGAGAAGGGGAGTTGTGTTTCATCATTGGAGGTGCATCCCATCGCTTATAGATTGATGTTCCACACGCCCCATTTGGTGGCATTTGCATATTGTGGACACCTCTCTTGCAACAATTTGATTTTTGGTGAATGTTTGCAAATGTCTTGACCTGAAAAATCTGATTTGGACTCTACAAAAAGATTTCTTCTGAAAAACATGACCCAAATTTGTCAGATTTTGAAAAAGAAATGTTAATTAAAAAATTTGTATAATAAGTTCAAGAAGATTGCCAACAATATGTAAGGATGCTAAATTACTGTTATGAAGTTATGCATTTTTTGCAGTGTACTCTTCACAAGGGTATAGTTCATTTCGCATATATTTTAAAATAAAAATTTTGGTAGTTGTAAATGATTAAATATGTCAAAGGGTGGTTGAACAATTTTTATCAAAGGAATCATTACATGTGTAACTAATGCTTATTTGACATTTAGCAAGTTTACTAAATAACTATTTTATATTGAAAATGCATGTTGTATTTATATAGCAATGTTTGTAATATATCAAAATAGCAATTCAAAATAATCCAATAAGTATAAAATACCCAAATTCATTATTTTAATACAATAACTAATGCTTTAAAACATCATTTCAACATTGTTTACTCAATTCCAACCTACCACACCAACCTATGAAGATTGATTTAAAGAACTACCTTACGAGGTGTTGCTCATTCCTTTTATTTTGAATGTACCCAAAATTTTAGATTAATGTTATCCATCACCTTTGTCATCAACAACATAAAAGTTATGTTAGGATCCAATATTTATATGACATGCTATTAATTGTATACACAACTACTAGTAGACAATCAATGATTGATTTCACAAGTAGATTTAATTTTACCCACTTAGCATTACATGCCATGTTTCAACATGTTTGATCAATAACATTAAATTGGCAATCCATATGAAATATGAATCAAAAAGTTAGGTGTCATGTTATACAAGTGGTTATTAGGAAATGAAAATCAATGCACATGGGATACATATGGGACTTAGGTGCAACCCAAAGGAGCCATGATAAGTACTTGGCTTTAAAGTTTATATCTTTCTTGTCCTCTCAATTTCTAACAAAAGAAAAAGACATAAAATGCATAAACTACATTTCATATGATTGTAAAATGCAAAACTAGCTTTTGTGTTATAAGTGGTAGGATTATTTTTCATAGGGTCTACCTATTTGTCATAACTTAAATTGGACATGGATAAATTTTCAATATACATCAGTTTTTGAATCAAAATATTTTGTATTTGAATGTTGTCCATGTTATTTATAGCCATGTCAAAAAAGCATGCATTCTTCATTCAAATATTAAGCGTCATAAATTGATGTATTGTTTGTGATATCAGTCATTTTATTTATTGACATAGGGTATGTCAAACACATTAATAAAATCCAACTATTAAACATGGGTGAAATCATACTAAACCCTCCAAAAGTTGTGGTCATAAGTACAATCTTTCTACAATAATTTTTTTTGGTAATGTATGGACATCACATCCTAGATTTTAAAAAAATTTAAACACATTTTATTAATTGTAAACTTAATCCAAAAAATTATTTTTAAAAATCCAACAAAAAATGAAAATTTTGAACGTAAAGAATATATTTGTGACAAAATAATACTCATCCCAAAGTTTGAAAAAATTGTTTATATACTTCAAAACTAAGGTTGTGAATGAAATTTTTGGGTGAATGTTGTGTATGGTGTATGATATTGGTATACATCAATTGAATCTAAAACCATTTAGAAATTTAAAGTTTTTGGATGAAATTTCATTCAAAAAATGTGTTTCTTTTTCATTTTTAATAATATTTTTTTAGGAAAACGACCTTTACCATATTAAAGAAGTAGGGATTTTATAGATGGGCATTGCATTAGTTTTTCAATTTTCTTTTATTTCACTACAACATACCATGGTTTATTTAACTAGATAACTTAACACAAACTAATCATTTTGACATTTTGACCACTTAATCATACTAAACAAGTTGATTTGAACATGTCCAACTTAACTGGTGGTTGTTTTACCTAACTATAAAATGGTTTTTTTGATTAATCAAATTAGAAAAAAAATTGGACAACCAAAAAATAATAATTTCAAAAATAGCTCAATTTTTAAATATAAAAATATAATAAATAAATAATAATCAGTACCTACCCACCCACCATGGCCTTCTACCTACCTATCCACAACCCACCTAAATACTATACATTTACACAAATATACAAAGTATATATACAAATAAACATACTCCACATAATATATGTTAATAAAGGGAATTGAACCTTGGTTTTTTTGGTTCTGCACCAATGTCTTGGCCATCAAACCACCACCACTTTGTAAAATAATATGATACTAAATGCATTTAACATATTTCAATTCAAATTCAAATTCAAGTATCAATATTGGTTTCATCATTAATATTACAAATTAAACCCACTTGGTATCAAATAAGTTAATATTAGTTCAATACTAATATAGCTTCCATTTCATTTTTGCAAAACCCAGTTAAAGACCTAACTAACATGATATCAAGTTCTTAGTAACCCATAATACTTGCAACATTTTTTATTGCAAAACCCATCATGGAAAGGCCAATGGAAATTCAATGCAACTCACTAATGTCACCAACACACTAGTGCAACATGTTGTTGCAACTAAAAGGGTCAAAATTGAAAAGGAATAGGTATTGTATGTTGAACTACAAAAGAACCAACAATTATGGCATCACCATAATCAAATTTCTCATGTATGGGCATTTTTTGTGTTCAACCATCTAGCTACAAACTTGTCCAAAACCATCTCACTCAAATCATAAGGTGCATATTGTGCCACCCCATGGCTCTAATTTCTACTAGTAGCACTATGTGATCAAAGAAAGGTATTATTTTTTACAATCTTACACATGGCAAGTATGAAGAAACATGTTGATAATGAGCATGGGGCTACTACATATGAATCGATACAAAAAACAAAAAAAATTCCTTATGAAAGTGTTGATGGAGGTTGGGCAAATAATGCCTCCCAATTGCACCACTAATTTTCTTCTCACCTAAAACCCTACAAACCAAATGATCTAGGTCAACAGAAGTTTATTGAAGGTCTAGTTTTGTTGATTACAAAGGGGTACATGCCATTGTCTACAATTGAAAACCCTTGGTTGCGACGTCTTGTGATGTGATAATGTGATTGGGTTAGGTTTCCTTCACATAAGCAGTTGGTTCAAGAACATATTTCAACTATGTTGTCTAAGGTGATGGAAATGCATGTGCTCTTAGCCATTACAGAATGTGTAATTATGGCCATTGTTACATTTGATCTTTAATGTCCAAAACTAAATTTGATACATTTGCTTTTGTTATCAATTTCATTGATGATGATTGGGTATTTCACCATGTTATAGTAGGCATGTTTGAAGCTCCAGACACCTTTGGAGCAACCTTAGTAGAACAAATGAAGTTTTTTTTGGCTACATATCAACTCAAAAAAATAGTGATTATTTATGTTAAAGACAAAGGCATAAACCTAAACATGCTTGCTTCTACATTAATAAATGTTATATCTTGTGAATTGTTGTAGCTACCTTCACCATTTGATGGTAAGTCTTGTTTTGGCCATGTGATGTTTAAACCTTGAAAACTAAAGACCCCAATGAAAACTCAATTTGCTTTTAAAGTTCCTTTTTTTCAAAAAGCCTTGGAATGTGCTACTACCATAAACCTTTGCTATAGCTAACATACCACCAAGTTGCAAGGTAGAGTGTCATTAGGTTCAACATGGGCAATAGCCAAAGTGGTGATAAACACTTTGGGGCCTATGGTGGAACAATGCATTTTGAACCAAACTAGAAGGTATTGGCTACTTTTAGATGTTTTGTTTGCTGCATTTTCAATTTGTAGTAAAATACATAGGGAATATCAAGTTCATGCATCACTAAACTTGCCTTTAATGTGTGGAAATTTTGAATAATGTTGGAAATTTTGTATGGTAGAATGGCACTTGAGGTGATCAATGTGTTAGAGCCTTTTATGGCTTTTGCTATGACCTTCAATGTTATTGCAACACATAATATGTGTGCTCTTTAACTTGATCCAAGGTTTAAGGGGTTGTAGTGCATCATGGAGTATGTAGGTAGGGATAAAGTTATCACAATTATGGAAAAATTTGACCAGCAAGTTTTGATGCCACTTTTGGTGGTGGTCTCCAAGCATTTGAACCCTAGGAAAGTAGAAAACCTTTTTCCTTCAATAACCATTATTGATGACTTCTTATGGGGAGTTGTAACTTCTACATAAAAAGCTAGTTTATCTTTGGTGAAATGAAAATTGGTTTTGTATCACGACTTGCCTATGAGTGAAAGCGATGCATAATCGCCTTTACAATGGTGGAAAGATCACACAAAACAATTTTCTAATCTTTTATTCCTTGCTTGTCAATTTTTGGGTATTCCAAATTCTTAAATTAAAATCAAGTGGATCTTCAACATTGTCGAAATATTGATCATCGGTGTTGGTTGGGCATGTACAATCTTGACAAGCTAATTATGATTTTGAAAAATTGGCCAAGTGATGCGACCACCAGCTACACTTCTTTTCCTACCATGAAGATGGCAAAAATTTGAAAGTTGAAGATAAGATGTTGGATAATTTTGAAAAGGAGCTTAAAGATGCTAGTACTTTGATGGCTTAGAATAATGTGCCATGAGTACTTTGTTGTAGCCACTAGACATTGAACATTATGTAATAGGTAACATTGTTGCACTTAGATTAGAGGCTCAATTGATTTTTTGAGCTTTTAACGACTTCATGTCTACCTTCTTTAAATTTTTGAGATTTGACTTTTGATAGTTTGCTGAACCACTTTTTTTTGGATTCTGAACTTGTTATGTCATGCTTTAGATGTATTCATTTTTAAATTTCAATCTAATGTGCATTTGTGAACACATTCCTTGTTTTTGGTTACTTGATTTTTTTGTGCTCTCAATATTGGTGAGAGAGCTTCCATAAACATTGTGTTAAATTTTGAGATCTAACAACCTATTGAACCCTCTTTTTGAACCGCTTATATCATGCTTTAGATGTATCCAAATGTGCATTTGTGTGAACACATTTTATTTTTCTTGTTCATGCTTTGGTTGTACATATAATCAATTTATTTCAAAAATAATAATTTATTTTAAATTTCATTTTCTTAATTTTAAAAAATCACATTCTTATAAATTTAATAGACATCATGGACAATACTAGACACTTATTTTGACCTAGTTTGAGAACACTTTATTATAGTCATATGAATGACAAAAAATTTAAATGAAAACATCTACCTTTTGTGTTCACTTTGCCTTTGTTAATGAAGTGCTTGCTTTCACTAACAAACAATTGTCCAATTTGAAATATGTCAAGAAATAATTTAGTGCCAATTCTAAATAAGGTGCTTGTGAAGAACTAACACCTATTGATACATGTTTGTTAAGACTTGTTGAGGGCCCTATGAACAAAAACCCCTCACTAGTAGGATTGTGAGGGGCCTCATGGGAATACCCATAGGGGTTATAGGAACTCCATACCTATACAACTAAAATCTCTAACATATTGTAAAACTCTCTAGCTATACTATATCCAAGCATGGGGAGTGTGCAGATGAAACCGGACCCTATTATTGATTTCAGCCTAGGGATTCTTGAATTTGAAAAAATAGACAAAAATGGGAACCCTTTCCCTTAAAGAAAACAACCAGCAAACACTTGTTCAAACCAATGTTACTCTAATTTGTTGGCAACTTTTGGTCCCCCTTGTATTCAAGGGACCAAATTCAAATTTCTTCAACATGGATGCCTTTCACTTCAAGTGGAACTTTGAACTTAGAACCCACATCTTGCCAAAATTGTAATAAAACCCTTGCACAGTCCTCTTTTTCACCTGTGTTCAAATTTCTCTGTTAGGCACCCAAAACCCTTCTTAATCATGTGATCATTTCTAATTGATTGTACAATAATGCGTATTTGCACAATCTTCAATCTTGAAGAATGTGATGTGTAAGTATTATGGACACAGTTTCCAAAGCAGTTACGAACGAATTATTTTGAAAGAATCAAACCAAAATCAAGATCACCAAAAGAGTATAATAAGAGTCTGCAAAAACCAAGCTCACAAAATCCCACTCCAGGTTCAATCAAATGAAAAGTTTAGACTGGAACCAGTACCCAAGGTTGTCCCTAAAACCTGGAACTATGCAAAAAACAAGTTCAATAAGTGTTTTCAAAATTGGTCATGATTTGGCTATCTCATGATGATGGATACCTTAGAAATATCCCAGAATCTGCATAATTTGCTGCTATACTGGAATTGGGAATTGACTTCGCCAAGCCCGACACAGCTGTGTTAGAATTAAGCAAGTTCTCTTTACCAATTTGAATTTTGCTCTGCTCTCAGCAGTAGTAGTTTTTTTGTCTTCATCTTGTACATATGGTTCAATGGGTGCAAAAATATATATTCTTTAAACAAATAGCATGTCAGAGGCTAAAACAGGATAGGCTCAATCCTAGACCTCCTAGCAATAGACATTGCACAGCTGTGCCTCAACTCATCGTATGAAAGTTCGTAAACACGGCGGATAATTTGTCAACGCATTGTTTACGTGGTGTGATCAGTTGCAGTTAGTGACATCCATATTCCACACCACAAGCAACTTGTGCTCACCAAGGTAGTACTAACTCCGAACATAGTAGAACTATTTTCGTACAAGCTGAGGATGCAGATATTTCATGCCTAACTTAACTTCTGCTTCTCATCTCCTTCTCATCTTCATCTAAACTGGCAAATTCCAGTGTCGGGTGGTTCTTGACTTTTATGAAGAACCTCAAGTTCCAGTTCTTTAAAAAAAAACTTAGAATAGTTCCAGTTCCAGAAAAAATGGAACTCTGCGTCCAGTTGGAGTGTGATTTTTGATAAAAATTCAGGTTCTGGTTTTGGAAACCAGACCTGGTTCCATTCCCATTCCAGGTTACCTGGTCTAGAACTGGCAGTTAACTGCCGGTTAGTCACTTGTTCCAAACTTTTCTCTCAAACAAAATTTTACTTTCTAAAATTTAGGTTTTGGTTCCAGTTCCAGAATTGAGCCTGGGTTTTGGTTCTGGAACATTCTGGTTCCAGAATTGGATGGAGTTTTAAACTCAGTTTCAGTTCCAGAAATCAGACCGGGTTCCAATTTGGTTTTTAACCCTAACTGGAACCCAAACCAGCAGTTCTAACTGGTCAAACTGGGTATACGCCCAACACTGGTAAATTCCTGTCTACAGTTTGAGGAGTTTCCATACGTACAGTGGTCAGTCTAGGGCCTTTCCTGATTTAGGTTGCCTCATTTAGAATTCCAGAACATGTTGAGTCATTTGCAGAAGGAAGAGAGAGATATGAGAGAGTACTTATTTCAAACCTAATGATCTTGAACTGTGACTTCTAAACTTCAAAGATGGATCACCCATAGCCCCTATTTGGATCTATCAGTGTTTCCGAAGTCCAACATACAAGCCCAGATGCTAAATATCCCCTTAGAGCATCCCCACTGACGCTCATCATGTGACCCTGCACATTAAAATTAGATGAAGAAAAGTGAAAACATGCCAGTTTGTCTCGGCAGAAGGGTTTTTGGCGCATCATTTCTGCACGAGTTGCTGAGGGTGGTACAAGGCAAAGCAAACTTGAAGACCTGCCAGAGAGAACTGTAATAAACGTGGTCTGACTGTTGCTCCCTGTATCTATCTGACTTCTGCACTGCATCCAGAATTCAGAGATAGTTTACATTCCTTCTGCTTCTGTGGGTGGAGATGCTCTGAGGGAATTTGTTCAAACGTTCTTGAATCATTCTCCCAATGCATTTTGGTGTTGGTTTTTTTCTCCTCAGAAAAGAAGATCCCACTCGACAAAGAGTCACAGGCTTCCCCAATCATTTGGCATGCAGAACCCGTGTTGCTCTGATCAAGTCCACAAAGTCTTTAGATATCCAAAGTGTTTACCACTCCAAACACCAATTGATGGACCTTCACAAACACATTGAATTTTCATTGTGCCTTATCAAAAATATCCTCCCTACATTTAGAAGGTGGAAAAGTTGTGATCTAAAAATGGTTGTTAGAGTTTGCACCATGTCTAAATGCAAGCATGGACAAAATATTCAAACAAATCAAATTTTTGTTTCACTTTCAATAGAAACTTTTGAACATTTATATTTTTCTATATCCCATAGACATACTTGACACGACTATGTTACATCATTTCCAAAAGTCACAAAACCCTTCAAAATGCTGCCTAATATCTTTCAAGACATTAGATTGCATTGTATGAATGATTATGAAGTTGATTTTTGTTTCCAGTAAATTTGTTACAAGATTTCACTCTACTCCAACATTTGCATGGCTTAAATGACCTAGCACCTATCAGTGGGCTGGAGTGAACCAGCAGCCACCAATGCACCAATTGAGGATGAGGCCATTCAAGCCGTTTTGGGGATGAATCAAAAACACATCCTCCCCTACCCAAAGTTTTTGGTTTTTTCAGCCTCTTCTCTACCCCAAAGTTTTTCCCTCCTACCTACCTCCCTCCTATTTACCTCGCCCCTCCTACCTCCCTCCTATTTACCTCGCCCCTCCTACCTCCCTCCCACCTACCTCCCCCCTCCTACCTACCTCACCTCATTTTGCACTCACATCCATCGTCAGAGCTCGGGAGAGCTTGAAGCAAGAGGGCAAAACTAAAAGCTTCAAGCAAGAGGGCAAAAGTGGCAACCAAAAGCAGGAGGGCGGAAGTGGCAACCAAAAGCCCAAGGGTAGAAGTGGCAGCCAGGACAACATGCTTGAAGCAAGAGCCAAAAGTGACAGGCCAGAATGAGAGCTTGAAGTAAGCTACCTCCCAACTCTTCATTTTTTTTTATTATTTTCTTGCATGGTTTTGTTGCAACAAAGAAGACGACAGTAACACACCGTCATCTTCTTCTATGGTTTAGTTACAGCAAAGAACGCAATGGCAGCTACTACCGTCGCCTTATTCTTTAGTTCTTATTATCTTCGCTACAACAAAACCATAGAAGAAGACGACAACGCATTATCGTCATCTTCTTCTTCTCTAACACTACCATAGAAGAAGACGACGGTAATGTGTCATTGTTTTCTTCTTCTCAAACACAAAGAAAAAGAAGACGGTAGTTTGCTACCGTCGCCTTCGTTATTGCAACAAAACCAGAGAAGAAGACAATGGCGCTATGCCATCATTTTCTTCTTCTTAAACACAAAGAAGAAGGTGATGGTAGCAATTGTCGTCGCCATCTTTGTTGCAACAAAACCAAAAAAGAAGACAATGGCACAATGCCATCATCTTCTTCTTCTTTTCAAACAAAGCGAAAAAAGCAATGGCAACTTGGTGTTGTCTTCTTTTTATTTATGTTTGAGAAGAAGAAGACAATGACGCATTACCATCGTCTTTATCTATGGTAATGTTACAAAGAAGAAGAGGACGATGGTAATGCATCGTCGTCTTCTTCTGTGGTTCTGTTGCAATGAAGAAAGCAACAACAACAAGCTGTCGTCACCTTCTTTTATGGTGGTGTTGCAAAGAATAAGAAAGTGATGGCAAAACTACCATTGCTTTCTTCTTTGTGATGTTGTTTCAGTGAAAACAATGGTAGTTGCTGCCATCGCCTTCTTCCGTGGTGGTGTTGCAAAGAAAAAAAAGAAAACAATGACAACTTCCGTCACCTTCTTCGAAAGCTTTGTTGCAAAAAAAGGCAACTTTAACTATTGTCGCCTTTTTCAGTGATTTTGTTACGAAGAAGGTGATGACAACAATGTTATCACCTTCTTCTATGGTAGTGGTGTCATGAAGAAAGCGATGGCAGTAGGTTATCGTCGCCTTCTTCCTTTTTTTCTTTTTCTTCTTCTTTGGTCCTTTTGGTCTAGTTCATTAGAATTGACAATTAATAATGAAATGGTGTTTTTTTAAAATGTTTAAGGTTGTAAAAGCTAAAGGAAGGATATTGAAGAAAGGTGGTGGTGATTTAAAAGCTCACAAGCAAAATGTTGCTTCATTAGAATAAACAATGGGGAAGCAAAATGTTGATCCATTACAACCGAGATTTGGGGAGCAAAATGTTGCTCCATTAGAATTGAAACCTAAGGAGCAAAATGTTGTTCCCTAAGGAGCAAAATGTTGTTCCATCAAAACAAAGAATTGATGAATCAAGCAGTCTATGTGGCTTAGAATTAACAATGGTGATAATTTGCAATTCAAATGGTGAGATCACTTTCAATATAGATTAGGAACTTCGATTGAAAAATGGTGGGTTAGATTATTTTAGACTTTACGTACATTAGATTAGATGCAGATAAAAGAAATTATATAAGTTTTTTCAAATTTAATTATATCCGTACCTCCCATCATTTGATGGAAGGTGTAGGAATTTTTTTGTCAAAATTTTTTTATTGCAATACCTAAATAGTTAGAGTTTGCAAAAGTTGTATCTGATTATGTGATTCTATGTTTTGCAATACTTGTATTCTATTTTTTAAATTTTTTATGTGTAAGGTTTTAGGGTTATAATTTTTTTATTACAAAGTAATGATTTTTTTTAATATTTATTAGTTTAGGTCTGGAACTTGAAACCAACCATGCTTCCTAGCCACTGACACCTCCTTGTCCACCTAATATGGTTTGGAAGGACAAAGAATGGACAAAGGTTGGGTCGAAATGGAAGTGTAAAATTCACATTTGCATTGTCACATATTATGCCAAATGGTTGTTGACCAAACATTTGAAGGAGGTGCATGGCTTGGTGGCAGAAAAGGCCAAACTTGGAAGGCTTTCAACTTCTTAAGGAGGTCCTTGACATCAAAACCATGCTAAAATGAATGTTCGCATCTTGGGAGATGCCATGGTCGTGCAAAAGCAGAATGATCAAAAGGTTGCTAATCATGCTTGTGCCAAAACCTAATGTGAATGAGATAAATTAGTAATTGTTGCAGAATATTGTCCACCATTAACAAAACCAACTTTGGTCAAATTAACTTCAGAGTAATTGTTGCAAATGTTGGATCTTAATGCCTAGGGCATGAGAAATGTGCCTCAAGATGTAACATCATGGATAAATAAGGATGAAGATTTACAAAAGGTGATTCGATCCACCCATTTTGCATATGCACAATGATTAAAGATGGCATGGGATGTCAAAAATTGGAATTGAAAATCCACTAAAGCAAATAAAACACAAGAGTTGACAGATGTATTAGATTTCCATGAATTTAGAATGATTCATGGAAGGTAAAAAAAAATTAATAATCAATGTTTATTGTTTTTTTATAATTTTGTTTTGTCCAAAGTGTGTTAGGGTTCAATTTGGTGGTTTTTGGGTGCTTATAGGGTTCATGGCACAACAAAAGAAGAATTTATTGCAAATGCAATGTCATTATTTATACATTACTCATCATGCATTAAGGGTTGTAAATGCAACAATTTCTTATCGAGTCAAACATGGGATTGTAGATAATGATATGGTTTAGGGTTTCCACTTTATATAATTAACTAGGTTTTTTCAACCCTTTCATTTTTTTATCCACCCATTTTTGTACATCTTTTATCAATATAATATTTTCTTTTAATCACACTTGTTTAATGGGTATATGGTTAATCATATATGTATTCTTTTTCATAATTTTCTTAGTACTTTAGATGTAAGAATCAAAACTTAAATAGGCCCATATGAATAGGTAACTTTAATTTGTCTAGGGTTTACAAAGATCAAAATGAAGATTATGCAATACCTACATCCATTCTATTATAATTTCCATAAGGCCATTTCAAATATGTAATACCCACATATAGAGTCATGTAATAGTTGTTAGTTTTTTACATCCATTGTAATACCCACGTATAGGTCTCGTAATAGTTGTTGGGTTTTTACATCCATTGCAATACCCGCATATAAGTCTTATAGATAGTTATTGGTTTTTTACATCCATTGTAATATTCACATGTACGTCCATCAATAGCTGTTGATTTTTAACATATTTTGCAATACTTGCATATAGATTTCCATTGTAATATTTATGGGACTCATATGACATAATAATTTGGTCTAAGTATTAACAAATAATGTCATAATTAAATAATTACTAAAAATTTATTTTAGATAATGTAAAAGTTTGATTATCATATTTAAACAATCATTTATTTTTAATATTAATTAACTGATTACTTGATGAACCTTAATTATTCAAATAATTAAATTTTAAATCTAAAAATCAAATCACTAATTGGATTTTTCATTTATTATTTTAATTAGTTTTTTATGTTGATAAGTTATTCAAATCATTATTTTAGATAATTATTCATGATAATTAATTGTCATAAATTTAATTTAGGTATATAAAGAGATGTATTTTGGGTACCCAAACCACTTATTTTGAAGTGACCTTACATGTGAGTATTGCATTGGGTTGATTATTCACTTAAAGTTACTTAAATCATCTATGGATTATTTCAAAATGAACTTACATGCAAGTATTGCATATAAGCTTTAGTTTTCATTGAAAGGTCACCCAAAGTACATACTGGTTAATTCAAAATGACCTTACATGTGGGTATTGCATTTAGGGTTGGGTATACACCTCAAGTTACCTAAATCATTTAAAGGTTATATCGAAACGAACTTGAATATGAGTATTGCATTTAGGGAAACACAAAAAAAAGTATATCTCTTACCATTTGGTAATATTTCCAAGTTAAGTTCTTTCACTTTTAAAAAATATATATATAATGATATTTCATTATTTTACATATGTTTAAGCGCTAAAATTCCGCCCAAAATACACCCTAGATTTATTTTAATTATTATAAATTTGTAAAACAAATGTTAATTAATTTATATGTTTTGAATTCTAAACCTAGACCATAATTCTAACATTAAACAGTAAATTTTATATTAAACCCTAACCCCTTTAATCATCAATGTGACCAATTTTACATTATGTTCATTTTTATATATGTTAAATCATACTATAAAGTGAATAAATAATTTTCAAAACCTGAATTTCATGATGTATTGGTGGGGAATCAAATATTTTTTAAATATTTTTATGTGTCATGGTTAATGAATTATCACAATGTGATATGGGTATTGCATTTAAACAAAAGTGGGTTAGGGAATATTGAACTTTAACAACTATGGAACATATGGAAACAAAGGAGATTCATAATTATGTTATAGATCTAAACAAGTGATAAAATCAAAAACCAATACAATGAATAAAGTCTAAAGAGTAAACCTTAAACATTGATATATATGAACCAAATTCCTAAACATTAAATCATAAGGCATAACCCTAAAAATCCAAATGATATTTTTCCATAAGCCTTATTACAACCTTAACTATACAAACCCTAACAAAAGAAGTCCTAATAATATATGCTCTAAACCCAAAAAACTATACAAAGTATACAAATTATATAATGCAAAACAAAAAATTAAAAACAACACAGGAAAAAATTTAGAAACCAAATTTTAAGGCTTTTAAACTACAAAGATTTACTAATAATAAAAAAACCTAAATCTTAAAAAACAATCAAATAAATTTTGTAAAAAACCAAAAGGAAGATATGTCTCTGACCTTTGTGTGATTTCTCCTAACTAAATTTTTCCACTTTCTTTGAAAAAGATATAGAATGAAATTGTATTACTTCACATATGTCTAAACCTTAAAATTTAGCCTAATTTAGGTTAATTACTATAGATTTGTGAAAAAATTGCTAACTAATTTATGTGTCCCAACCTTAAACCTAAACCATAATCTAATAATACATATTTATAATAATTATATGAAAAGATGTATTGTAATGTCTATTCCATAAATAAATTAAGTAAACAAAATTTAGTAAAATATGCATTAACTAAACCAAAATGGTTGCAATTATGACATTGTTTCCACTAGAAATTGTTTGTAATACCTACATATGGGGACCTATGTTCATCATCCATGAACTAGGGCAAACTTTAATAAATTGATAAGTAGGATTGGTAGGTTGTGGGTGGGAAAAGTGAATAGGTAATTAGTTAGGTATTTGGCTATGTAAAAAAGATAAGTAAATAGATGAACATGTGGTAGGTAGGAAGGTGGGTGCATAGGTAGGTAACTAAATATATAAGTAGGTAGTTAGGTTAATAGGCAAGTTAGTAAATAAAAAAGAAGTTCAAGGAGCAAGGTAAATAGGTTACTAGAGTAGGTAGGTAAGTAGGTATATAAGTAGGTAGTTGGGTTAGTAGGTAGTTGGGTTAGTAGGCAAGTTAATAAATAGAAAGGAAGTTCAAGGAGCAAGGTAGATAGGTTACTAGAGTAGGTAAGCATGTAGGTAAGCAAATTAATAGGTAGGAAGAAAATTACACTAACAAGGTAGTTAGGTAGATAGGCAAGTTAATACATAAGAAACAAGTTACCTTATCAAAGTGACTAGGTTTGTAGAATATTTATGTCAATAGGGTGGTTGTGTATATAAGGTTGTTAAATAGTAATGTAGCTAAGTTAGTAGGGTAGGTAATTAATACAATGATTAGGTCAGTAGGGAAGTTAAGTCAAAAGGATATGTAGTTAATAGGGTAGCCAAGTTAGTAGGGTAAGTAGTTAGGTCAGTAGGATAACTAGTTATTAAGGTAACTATGTTAGTAGGGGATAATTAATAAGGTATCAAGGTTGGTACAATACTTATGAGGGTAAGAAGGTGAGTAGGGTAACTATGTGAAAAAACAACAAAGAACAAACCAAAAAAAAAAGTACAATGGTCAGTATCGAAAAAAAATGGACTATGATGAACCCCATTTGACACCAAATGAAAAAACGTAGCCCATCCAGTGGATAGAACGGCCAATTGGTGCACTAATGGCTATTGGTTCACTTTAACCCTATTAGTGCGCCATCCAAAAAATCTCATTCTGGGATTTCATGGATGGGATGAAACTGTCCCTTAAGGGTTGGTATATTTTATATTTTATTCTAGTCCTTTTTTCCCAAAATAAATTTTTTTCACTTGCTCAATTTTTTTCTTTGGGGACAATTTTTTTATCATTTTTCTTTTTGGCCCACCCCTGACCCCAAGTGTTTTTTGGGAAGCTCCTACCTACCCCCAACCTACCTACCAGCTACTTCCTACCAACCCACCTACCTGCCTCATTTTGCTGACCCCTTTCCACCCATTTCATTTTGCGCTCACCTCCATTGCCAAAGCTCAAGAGAGCTTGAATAGCTCAAAGCTTCAAGGTGAACTTAGGAATCCGGAGATGCAAAGCAAGGGAGCTTAGGAATGTTGTGACATAAGGCAAGAGGAGCTTAGGAATGTGGAGATGCAAGGCAAGGGAGCTTAAGAATGTGCAGATGCAAGGTAGGGGAGCTTGAATAGCTTCAACCCAATGGCCAAAATGGGAGCTTGAAGGTAAACTCCTTCCATTCTCCTCCCTTTTTTTTGATTTTTTGTGACTTATTTTTGCTACAAACAAAACAACTATTTGAGGAGAAGAAGATGACGACAATACCAATGTCATTTTCTTTTTCTTTATCTTTATTTTGTTGTGAAAAGAAGAGAAAATAGTATCTTTTCTGTCCTTTTTTGCAACAAAAAAAATGACTACAATGGTGTTGTCATCTTCTTTTTTTCTGTCCTTTTTTTGTTGCGAAGAACATTGAGAAGAAGAAGACAATGGCACCACCTTCTTTTCTTTTTTTGTTGTGAAAACGATGGCACTGTTGTCATCTATTTCTTCTAATTTTTTTGTTGCAAAGAGACAATGACACCACCATTGTCATCTTCTTTTTCTTCTTTTACTGCGAAAAAGATGATGACATCATGTTTTCTACTATGAAGTGGCACCATCATTGTCCTCACCTATTATTTTGTAGGCACAAAAAAACAATGACAAGCAATATAGTTGCTTGTCGTTGTTCTACTGTGGTTTTGCAAGAATGAAAGGACAATGACGAATAACCACTCATTGTTATTCTGCCATGATTTTGCAAGAACAAAAAAATGATTCGTCTCATTTTATTATGGTTTTGCAAGAGCAAAAGGATGAAACAAACAACATAGCTACTTGTTGTCATTCAAGTGTGGTCTTATAAACGTGAAAAAATGATGACAAGCAACACAATTGTTTGTCGTCATTGAGGTGTTGTTTTAAAGGCAATAACCATGATTTTTAGCTTGCAAATTGGTTTTTTTTGTTTTGCTACAATTTACTTTTTTTAATTTTTGTGTTATTTGTGTTTTTGTTGGATGCAAACTCAAAAGAAAGCAAGGAATGGTGGAGTAGATCAACAAGTTTCAATGGAAACAAAAGATGGCATGAATGAAAGAAATTTAAAGTTAAAGGTGATGGAACAACAAGTAGGTGTTGAGGATGTGGGTTTAGGGTTGGCTCTAAGTGAGATTGTTGAGGAGGTGGATTTGGATAAAACTATTTTGATGATAAAAGAACAAGAAAATGTAGTTCATGTTGTTCTAATGTCGGAGCAAGAGTATGCAAATGAGGATGTTGAACCTCATGCACATATTGATGGAGGTGACATATTGAACTTTGTGTATTATAATTTATTGCCCCACCCATCCTCTCAAGTGGAGAGGATGGGTGGGGTTTTTTTGGGTCAAATTTGTGATTACAATACGTTCTTTAATTATGGTCTTTAAACCTTTGCCCCACCTTCCTTCTCCATGTGAAAAGGTGGGTGGGGCATTTTTTTTTTCTAAGTCCCTAGGCAATACCTTAAGGCTTTGTAGGTGATATTGTTCTTTTGGGGATAATTTCATTTAATGCAAATTTCAACATTGGGTTTTAGCAATACCCCCATCATGTGTTTTTGTTTTTTTATATTTTTGTGCAACACTTTCATTGTGTGTTAATTTTCTATCTATCTATGCAATACCAAGTCATCGTGAAGGGGATAACCTTCATCCAAAATATTAATTCTCACTTTAGGTTTTTTATTTTTGTTTTTTTATTTTAGATGTGGTTGCCCCTCCCCCGATTGCCCTAGAAGGAATCCATTGGACAAGGGATGGGCCCAAATTTGCTTGTATAGTTGATGGGTGTGATGCATCTTATATGGCCAAATATAACTTGGTACAACATTTGCAAGCGTGCCATATGTGGTTATGGAACCAAGCAAGCTCGAATGCTCATTTACTTGAGAGGAAAACCCAAAGCATCAAGATCACGTGGCCATGAATGCATGGGTCTTGAGCAACCCTTTAGATTGATTTTATCACAATGAACAAAAGAAATTACTAGGGTTAAGAGGCACACAAACTTGGAGTGGGATAAGTTCCAAGTTGATTTGCGATACACAATTGAGGTTCCTAAGCTAGCATTTGTTAAACTAACCTCTAGCCACATTCTTCAGCTTCTTAGCTTGACTGCATGGGGTGTGGGGTCCATCCCTTTCAACATGTAGGCCAAACTAAAACATGATGAGGACTTTGCACTTATGATTCGAGTGACTAGAGCCGGGTATGCAAAAACGCTCAAAGGTGTTTGGATGGAGCGTGATTAGAAGTCTACATTTCATAAAATGGTGTGATGTAAGGAAATTGGCCTTCTTACACAATACCATGATTCAGAATTGATTCATGGTTAATAAGTTTCTGACAATGTCATATTCAATTTTATTTGAATTCCAAGTTTTTAATTTCATATGTAATACTTATTATATTGTGTTATTTATTTTAGGGTTCGAGGCGGCACTAGAAAGGTGTTTATGGTTGATGTTGTGGATGCAACATTGGCCAATCATGGGGTATTTACGTGACAACATGCCCATGATGCAGAGGTTGTATCAATGTGGTACAAGAGGGCCAATGGGATCCCATCCCCCTCCAATAATGACACAAATAGCCCATAGTTTATCCCAATTTTGATTAGGGTGTTATTTTGGTCTTCAAGATTTAATGTAACAATTTATTTTCCAAACAACCACATATTTATTATTATAACATGTTCCCCATTTTAAGGTGGGGTTTTTTGGACTTTGTCATTATAACACATTTTTGTAACATATTTCATCCATGTTTTTTTATTTAAAGCATTTTATTTTCATTTTACACCATCTTGTGTTAATAGTTTAAAATACATTCTCACATATTATTGAATGTATGTTTGATGAATTTATTAAAAAAATAATTCTAATCTTACATTCAAACCAAAAAACCTTTCTTTACCCCCAAAAATAAAAAGTTCAAACCTAGAAAGAAAGTAATACCTTCATGAAAATATTTTGTAAACACCATGGATTGAATTATTTTTGTCTAGATTATTGAAGGGGTATTGCTTTTGCCTAAAATTAATGCATGTGCAATACCTTTCTTAGGGTATATCAAAAATTGTTTGGGCTCCATCACATATCTATTGAAACTTAGAAGGGTATTGCATAACCATACCAAAACCTAGAAAGAAAACAATACCCTGTTTGGGGTAATCTGTAAACATCATGGGTTCAATTATTTTGATTTGAACTATTTGAGGGGTATTGTTCATGCCTAGAACTATTCAATTCACATGCATTACCCCTTTCAGGATATCCCATAAAACCTTTGGGCTCCATAACATATCTTTTGGAATTTGGAAGGGTATTATATAACCTTAAGTAAACCTAGAAGGCAAATAATACCTACATCATTTTGTGATAATATCGTAAACCATGAAATAAAATAATGTTTTTAAAAATATTTATTCCATGCTCACTATATGATGCCAAACATATTGATTCAAGTAAATGGGGGTATTGCAAAGTTCTTCACATTGATGGTAGAAGGTCATTTGAACAAAGTTATGGAATTTAAATGCAATACATGCATCATCTTGGGATATTTGCATTCACCATGAAACTTGGAGGGGCACTACATAGCCCTACCAAAACCTAGAAGCACTACAATACCCGCACCATATTGTGACAATATTTTAAACCATGGTACAAATGAGGGTATTGTCAAGTTAATCACATTGATGGTAAAAGGTAATGAAACTATCACTACAATGAGGGTATTACAGTTACACATCAAAGTTTTATTAAAAGGTACTTTTGGGATGCCCTGAGAGAGGTATTGCATGTTCATTAAGTCTTTCTGGGCATGAGCAATACCTTTCTAATAAGGTGGACCAAAATAATTCAGCCCATGGTGTTTACAATGTAGCCCAATGAGGGTATTACATTTCTTCTAGGTTTTGTTAGGGCTATGCAATACCTTCCCAAGTTTCAAAAGATATGATATGGAGCCCAAACTATTTTAGGGATACCAAGAACGGGGTATTGCATGTTCTTTGAGTATTTTGTTTTATGAACCTAAATGCAACATGTATTAAATGCATTTAAATTGAACTAGAGCTCCATATTGCTTTGATTATCCACTTGGTTTGCAATAACTCCATGGAAAACACTTTCTGAACAGAACTTGCAATACCTTTATATGGGGGGTGTCAAATATTTTAATACTTATTTATTTGTTTGAATGAAGAAGACCAAGCTCTATGCAATACCTTCATTTTATTCTTTCCTCATTGTTGTTGACCTTCGGGGGTCTATTGGAATGACAACCATGTAAGTAGGTGTAGCCACGTAGGTTGGGTCTGGTAGGTACCTACTTAAAGTGTTGGTAGGTAGGAGGGTGAAAGGACAGGTAGGTAGATAAATAAATGGGGGGCGGATAGGTGGGCGGGGACAAGAGTAGCACATTTTAAATTTATAGGTGAGTAGGTAGGTGGGAAGAGTCTACTTTTAATTTAAATTTATAGGTGAGTAGATGGGTGAAGGACAGTTGGGGGTAGTAGGTGGGTGGAAAAAGTTTCAAAAGCAAAAAATAAGAAACTGGGTGCAGGGCGGGGAGAAAAGAAAGTTCCCCAAAAAAAAAACTGAGATCAGGGATGAGAAAGGGCAAAGAAAAAAAGTGAACGTGGGATGGCACAGGGATAAAAAAGAGAATCCTATCAGTGCACCATCCATCCACGTTAGTGCAGTTGTGGGTGCTGGTTCACTCTGGCCCATGATCTTGTCATTTCATACGGTCAGATGTTAATATCATTTGGCAGTTATGAAGATTATGATCCATGACTCCAGGGAGGTCTTCAAATTGAAGGGTAGGGTTGTGCTTACGCCCACAGTGAACCACCCAACAAGGCACCATGGAAGATGGATGGTATATAGACAAGAAACATTCTTTTGTTGTATTCCTGTCTCATGGTGGGTAGTTTAATATCTAATAACATGCACATGTATCTATCTACCAATGTTGAGAGGATATTAGGCAAATTCAGGTCTAAGTTCTCGGTTAGGTTTTGAGGTTCAAACCTGCTCTAATTCAATGACTTCTAATTCTAAGAGTTGGATTCTTGGTTTCATTTATGTGTGAAACTTGAATTGAGATAGTTCTTTTTTTATAAAAAAAATGAAACCATAGGTTCTTCATAAAAGCAAAGAATTGCCCAACACTGGTGGTAACTGCTTTCCAATGGCCAACCCACTTGTGGGTGGTGGATGATATAATCCTCAAGAGCTTCTGCTTGCTGGTTGTGAGCTACATCCTACTTATGGAAAAAATAGGCAGGTCTAGTAAGTACATGATTATCAGATTTTTAAAAGCACATATCATAGGAGAGCTAAAGACTTTCCATTAAGCATAAAAAAAAACCTGCCCTAATTTTTGTAGTTATTTAGACTACCATTGTCAGGTGCGAAGAACTCAGTTACGATAGTCCAAGATCTTATGAAATGGATGAGATCTGCAGCCGAAGCCCACATCCTTTGAAAATTAGAGCAGGTTTTTATTACACCCTCAGCCTTTCCTCATTTTTTTCCATAGCCATCACTGGGGCTACCACCCTCACCCTCATGTCTAAGCACCTCAAAACAAGGAAGGGCTTCTGGGCCTACCCATCTCCTCCTATATTAGATTCATCATGCATATCCTAATCATTGACAACCTTCGTCTTTCATTAGACTTCTGTGAATAGATGGTCTTCTGTCTTACTTGAAAATTATTTATTTATTCAAACAGGTCAAGTATCCTTTATGCCAAGGTGCGCAGAATGATGCAATAATGGTAGCCTTAGCTAAAGTGGAAAGCAGTAACACCCGGTACCGCGGGCCTTGCCAGGGGTTTTGCTCAAACTAAAACTGGTGTTCTCATTGCTTGGAATGTGCTGAATGAAATGGGCTTCTTCATCACATGCACAAGGATTCGTTCCCTGGAAATACAAGCTACTGAGAAAAATAATCATGTAACCAAACTGGTCGGGAGGGACATTAGTAAGGAAGACCTTATCAACTACCGACTGGGTGTTTGCAGCATTTATACAAGATTTGGTACTTTACTCTACTCTACAAGAACTGAAATTCACTACAGCCAAAACTCCTCCATGTATTGAAATCATGGTCCTTGGTAGTTGCGCTACTGAAAGTTAAGCATTCTTTGCCCCTCACACTGAAGACCAGTGTTGTGCAGTTCTTTCGATTTTGTTACCTATATAACCTCTGGTTCTGGGTTGTTTTCTTAATTTCAGAGATCAAGATACTTCCAGGTTTGGTTCTTTTGAGAATTTTCAGAATCACCAAACCTCTGACCCTAAACCCTAAACCCTTAAAACTTTGCAATCAAAAAAACATATGCTTTAAGGTTTGAAATTTTTCAAAGAACTGACAGTTTTCATGAAAGAGCCAGCAAACAACTGGCTGTTGAAGGTAGATTCTTTCACCCAGTTCTTTGGTTTTTCAGAAGCTTGGTTAAGGGTCACAAACTGGTTCTATGGAATTGAGAACTATTTGTCAAGAGTCGTTAGAACTGGCTCTTTGATTTTTTAGAATTGCCAATCAAGGGTATACATATATCCAGCGACAGTGAACCAGCAACCACCAATGCACCATTAAGGCTGGATGGTAAAGGGATCAGGAAACAAGTTTCGGTTCGGTTCTAGTTCCGTAGCTAATCATGGTTAGAGGTTAGCTACCTACCAACTATCATGTAGGCAGCAAAACCAGGCCTTACCGATAGATATAAACTATTTACATACCTATGAGTCACCTAGTTTCCTACATAACTACCTATACATAGTACTTAGTCCATACAGAATGGGTTGCCAAGTGAAACCAGATATGAACTTAGTCGACGATCATCCACAACTGAGTGATAACATGCATCCAGTGGATGGTGCACTGGTGGGTGCTGGTTCACTCTGGCCCATATATCCTGCCCTTGCCCACCAGTTCCAGGTTCGAAAAGAGAGGGCCAGAGTGAATTAACAGCCACCAATGCACCAGTTGGCTGTTCTGTCCACTGGATGGGTTGCGTTTTCTCATTCGGCGCTGGATGGGGCTCATCACAGTCGATTTCTTTTTGCTGCTGACCACTGTACTTTTTTTTCTTTTTTTTTTTTGTTCTTGGTCGTTTTTCCTGGACCTGACCTCACACATAGCTACCCTGCTCACTTTCCTACCCTCATAAGTATTGCACCAACCTACTGACACAGCTACCCTAATAACTAGTTATCCTACTAACCTAGCTATTGTACTAACCA
>Ga0116231_10005595_pt1 | contig 24651 bp, 16 predicted proteins | sample S1TSphgellanicum_2_FD_89695 | JGI IMG/M metagenome (GOLD analysis project Ga0116231, IMG submission 89695) | Host-associated microbial communities from peat moss isolated from Minnesota, USA - S1T2_Fd - Sphagnum magellanicum MG | ecosystem: Host-associated > Plants > Peat moss > Unclassified...
CTCTCTCTCTCTCTCTCTCTCTCTCTCTCTCTCTCTCTCTCTCTCTCTCTCTCTCTCTTTCTCAGGAGCATAGGCGAAGGAAAAAAAATCAAATCAAAGAAGCGCCCTCTTGTGCAAGCACATCGCCACAATCATGCTCTCTGCTTGTATCTCTTTACCTCACTCTTGACCACAATGCCTTCAACTCTCTCTGTGTGTCTCTCTGTTGATCAGCAAAGAGGCACAACGGTATGTACGTCTCTCGATTTCAATTCTCCCTCTCACTAGCAAACGAGGACCGGAGACAACACTCTCGATTCAATACCCACAACTTTCGCAGACTTGTTTAAAGCAGCATTGCAAACACTCTTTGTACCGCCTTTTTATAATCCCTTACTGCATGATCTCTCTCTCTCTCTCTCTCTCTCTCTCTCTCTCTCAAGCTGCGCTAGCGATGTGATCCTTATACTTTTACAGTACTGCGTCTGTTTGATTGAGAAAGAGAAGGGAGGGAACCGCAGCAAGTGCAGATGCGTGCGGACAACAACTTCCGTCTATTTGTCTCTTTCTTTCTTTTTTTCTTTGTCTGGGTGTGCTTGAGAGTACAGATGGAACTGAGGCTTGTAGTTCATTTAAAAGCACGATTTTGATGAGAGTCACGGGTGTTGGTGGTGGTGGTGGTGGCGGCATCCTCTACTACTGTCCTTCAATGTACTTTTTGCTTTTCTTTTTTCCTGTACTCACGCAGCAGAGAAATAAAACAACAACAAAAGTGGCACAGTTGAGTCACAATTCTAGCGCTTGCAAGCGTCCTCAAGATTCTTCAGCGCACTCATCGCACACTGCTCCAAAGCACGAGCTGCATACCTCGCAACAGACAAGCAACAGACACAAAACACCCGACGCTCATGTGCAGCACGCCCGCACCAGCATCATCATGGAATCCGTTTCCCTTCTCATGGAATGTCTAACGAAGTTATGGAATGTCTAATACATGTAACACCTCGCTCATGTGCAGCGCGCCTGAGCGTCATGGAATCCGCTTTCCAAATCACGGAATGTGTAATAAAGTTACGGAATGTCTAATACACGAAATTTCAAAGCTCACCCGAGCGTTGTGGAATCCGGTTTACGTGTCACGGAATGTCTAATATGCTGCCATTACGGCAATTGTGGGGGTGGGGCTCTCAAATATCTAATGATATTGTAGAAAGCATAGTGTGGGTTTTCCTTGTCAACAAAATCTCCTGCCAAATTGTTGTAATAGTAGTGGTGTAATATGCTCTTGACACCTTGTGGTTTACAACTACTCAAATGTGTTCAGCTTTCAACCCTCAGAAGAATATTTCTTTGGATATTTTTTCTTTTAAAAAACAGTATTTACTTTTGGAAATTATTGAAATCCTTTTATATTCAGATTAAAAGTGATATATATAAAATTTATTTAGACATTGGTTGTAACTTGTAACGTTAGTTGATTAAGAAGTTCTTTGTAGGTTTCCAGGGCAAGCCACAGGGGGTGTGATGAGTGTGATTAATATTGGGGTATTTTATCAGTTTGCATTATAAAATTTCATCAATTTAATATTCCTAATGTTAGGAGGTAAATGAAGTAAATAATTTTTTTCTAACGACAAATTCCTCTACAATCCCATGAAAGTCCAAATTGTTGGCCATTTAACCTAAAGGTTGGAAATTAGTTTGGATTATATTGATGAGTCATGAAACTGATGAATTTTTTCAAATAGTTTGAGTTCCATTCTCCCCAACAAATTACAATGCAAGTTGAAAACAAAAGTGAGATATTCATCATATTCTCATTGAATAGTTCTATCTTTAGAATTATTTTTTTGTTGATTTTAAATAAAATGTAAATTCCAAAATTTTCAAGAGAGAGAGCTGATGATCTTCAAATAGCATATGATAACTAAGCATTTTATGTTTATTTCTTTTTAACCATTTGAGTACTGGAATATTAGATTTCACATTGTTAACACATATGAGAAAACAAATCCCAAACAATTCCTTGGGACAGGCCCAACTTGCATCATGCTAGTCTCTTTATCATTCCTATTGTGTCACATATGGACCAAAAAGAATACGGTTATTAAAAGGTGGAACATGGGTAGGTACTCTGTACATAACTAAAACACTCATGTTCATCAGAAAGGAAAAAAAAACCTTGTAGACATAAATAGGTTAATTCCACATTTAATGTGTATTTTCAAGTTCAAACATCTTTATTTTTTGTCTTTTTAATTAAATAAAAATATATAAATCCTTAACTATTATAATAAAATTCCAATTGTTGAAGAAAGAAAATATTCAATATTTAATCCTAGATATGACTATTTTATTTGGACTAATCTGATATTAGTCATATCAAGGATTAAATATTGAATGTTTTCATTCTTCAACAATTGGAATTTTATTACAATAGTTAAGGATTTGCATCTACTTCAAACATTGCTAAAATATGAAGAACCATTGAAAAACCACAATTCATCATAACAAGTGTAAAGTAATTATCTACCAATTTTAATTGAAATCTACAATTGGCCTTTTGAAAAAGCAATTGTGTAAACCTGTAGGATCTTACAAACTAAAAACATCAAATGGAATTATGGCATAAAAATTTCTTATGGAGATTTTACTTTTCAAATAAATTTATTTTGTAAAAATCATGTTCAAAATTGGGTTGTTGTATTTGGGTAATTTATATACAATGGCAACCAATGCATTTTTCTTACCACATGGCCTTGATATGAATATTTCCATGAATGTTACTAGGGGGTCTCAAGTATAGTTATCATTACATAAACAATATCATTGTCTAGAGGTACTGTGGACTGTTAAAATGCACCTATGGTGAAGTTCGCATATATATATAGAAGAGAAAAATGGGCGTGCACGGGTATGATACTGGTTGGCGCATCAAGTAAGACTAATGCAACTGGCATGAGGCTGGTATGACTTGAGTCATATTGAAGGGCAATATGGGTACAAGGCTGTTATTGCCTGGAGTGGTGCCAGCTGGCGTTCCATGATACCAATGCATATATTGGTGCTTATACTAGGTCATTCCCTCAATACCAGACCAAAAATGGTTTAAACCTGAATTCTCCATTTTGGTTAACTATTTCCATTAAAATCATAGAACCTGGCAAATAATAGGGGATAAACAATAGTGTCATGTGGAGCTAGGTAGGAAGATAAATTAATATCTTAAACCACCCCTAAGGGACTTTCAACAATGCATATGGGATGGTAATAGTGGGAACACATGAAAACCCTTAGAAAACCCATTGGGAATGAATAAGTACCTAGTAACTACCATATTGAAAGCACATAAGGGATATCAAAAAGAAACAATTTGGAGTGCATTGGGTGGAACATGCAAGAACATAATTAGAACAAAGGGGAGGAAAATGAGCCTTCAATTCTCTCCATAGCCAAAAAAATAAAAATGGAGTCCCACAAAAGAAAACCTCCAAAAAGAAAACAATTTATGCTTAGTTGATGTATATTTGTGGGGTTCTAGTTCTTTGGAAAATATTAGCTCAATTGAAAATAGAATCTTGGATTGATCCTATATATAAAAGCAAACATGGTGTATGTTTGTCTGTGGTGACAAGTAGGGCAGGGCAGGGCGGCCAGGGCAGACACCCGCCCACAGCAGGTCATTTTCAGTTACGCTTGGAAAAGCAACAGTGGTGGTGTCTGTCCGTGTGGGCAGTGCCTGGAAGATTCTTCCAGTCACTGCCCGTTCCCTGTGGAGTTTCCTCATATGTAATTCCCCAGATGTAACTAATTCCACAGAAAAAAGAAATAAGGGGCAGTCTGATTTTTTGAGGCAAAAGATTTGGTAGACCAGAAATAAAATATTTAGGCCTTGGACAGCCCAAAATTTTATTTTTTATTTTTTTTTATTGACCAAGACTACCTTTTTTTTCTTTTAGCTATTGTCCGTCCCGATTAAGGGGATGGATGAAATGTCCATCCGGCTTGATGACGGGACGAATTTAGGGGAAGACCAAAAAAAAAAAATTTAGGCCTTGGACAGCCCAGAATCAATTTATTTATTTTTTGTATTGACCAAGACTACCTTTTTTTTCTTTTAGCTACTGTCCGTCCCAATTAAGGGGATGGATGAAATTTCCGTCCAGCTTGATGACGGGATAGATTTTGGGGAAGCTTTTTTTCTTTTAGTTACTGTTCGTCCTGATTAAGGGGATGGATGAAATGTCCGTCCGGCTGGATGATCACAAAATAATAATAATAATAGAAAACACATAAAAATAAAAAAAATAAAAAGTTAAAATTTTCTAAAAAAAACTAAAACGCGAACCAAGTTTAAAGAAACCAGGGGACTTCATAGTGGCCGAAGGTCACGGGCACCCACTAGTATGATAGAAAATCAAGCTTTAACAAGTTTGCCAAGGCCCATTTTGGGATCCTATAAAGCCAAAGTCTTTGTAGAATAACAGGTATTTATGGACAAACCCTTGAAACTTCACAACATGAACCATTTAACCATAACAATTGAGCTCACTTCTACTTTACATAAGAAACTTGAAATTTTGGTTCTTGGATAAATTGTCATTGGGCTATTGTCTCCTCTGGGAAGTGGTCATTTTTTGTTACCAAATTGGAGCAATGGACTTGCCCAAATGTCACTTGAGGCTTGACACTAGGTCAAAGTAGTTTTTTAAGACTAACCTCATCTTGTAGGACCAATTCCTTGGTGCAAAAAGATAACAATCATATAAACATTCAATTCATTCTTTTTGGTTACTTTTGGTCGTAGTTCATAGTTGTCTAATGAATCTAACAGTATCATGACCAAAGGAACCAATAGCCAATGGGAGATTTTTCAAACAAGAATTGGGTATTGATATGGGACACAACTTGGTGCCATGTTCTTATATCTTAAAAGCTTCAATAACCTTGGTAACTTATTTTCAAATCTCGTTTTTCTTCATGGTACTTATTTATCTCCAATAGTATCCAATTAAATGAACTAGGTGAAAATAAATTAGCCCATATACAATTATTTTCACTTTTTATTGGGGAGTATTTTTATGCAAATCCTACCCTAAATTTGAACACTTTTAAACCGGGCCAAACAATGAAAAGCCTTACATCTGCTCTATTGTTTGTCTAAAGAACATATATCCAACATGAACCCTTAGTGCAATGCAAATTCTTCAAGTCCTGCTATCAAGCCCTGCTGTTGTCAACTCCCCTCCCCAACTCCAACGGTAAGTAGATTCTCATCACAAATTGGCCAGAATATTGGAAGGTTTTGAGCAGAGTTGTGCTGGTACCTGGATCCAAGTGTTAAAACTGGCAGTTTTGGATCCAGGTATCAAGAATCTAATTGGATTGAAATGTTAAGACCTTGAGACCCTTGTGAACCATTGATAACCATTGATCGTGGTAGAATCGGGGTAAAAGTTGAAACTCTTTACCTACTTATTTTCGGTGAAAGAAACTTTGGAGAGTCTCCCTGGGTTTCAATGGCATTTACTTTCTTAGGCCTTTTTTTAAACATTTGCTGTGCCATTTCAATGTCTTAGATGGTTATTATTAGGGTTTAGAATTTCTCCCATGACTTTGAAACAATATCTTTTTCATGGATGATTATAGGATACTAAGATTTTGAACTATAGATCATAGTTTTCATTTTTTAAAATTACAAACATATCTTGCATAATGCACATGTTTTATACATATTTTAATGTGTTTTTGTTGTTTTAAAAAAGTTCTGTGACAATGTGTGATGTGTAGGAAAATTAGACAATTGAATCCATCAATTTGAATCAAATGAGAACTTTTGAAAGCCTAATTCTAAATCCTAAGTGCACCTGAAACTGCATTCACTTATATTTTTAAAAAAATTCAAAACCTTACTTGAAAGGAGAACCAAAGTTATAATATATATTATACCCAATATTGTATGTTCTTTTAAAAATCAAGGCATGCACAACACTAGTTTAGAGCTTTCCCATTTGTCTAATGTATTGACAACTTTATCCCCCACCCAAGATTTTCGTCAGAATTTGGATGGAATACTCCAAATTTTAGAACCTTTCAATTTGTGTGAATTAGGCAACCACAACTTTGTCATTTCTGTTCCTCCACACAATATATGACAATAGCAAAAAGTGGACAACTTAACTTAGTTAGGTAGGAGCAAGTTTGGCATTGTGGGGCCCTATTATTTGGCTTGCCTTGCAAGGTAGTTTCATAATGTAGTAGTGTCTATGCAGTTCACAAAGCTGATGTGAAATTCACAACTAGTAACAAATTCATTCCACATGTGAGGAAGGAATGCAAGTGATTAATTATAATTATGCTTTACAAATCACTTCTGCAATGTCATAACTTCTGAATGAATTCATTTCTTCACCAGTCCTCTCAAGTATTAGAGCAGGGGTCTGAATCAACAATAATAATGGAGTGCTAAGTATCGCACACATGAAGTGAGGTTTGAAATTGAATAGTCATCTCTTAGTAATAGGTGAGAAAAAGGACCCTTGAATCCAATCCAAGTCCTCTAGAGAAAGACAATAAAGTATTCATTTGCTTTTTATTCTCAATTACTCTTAAAATATCTCCCCCAGCAGCAATATAATGGCCTGTACTTCAGATGAAAACATTATCCAACAGAGTTTGTTGGGCCTGTAAACAAGCACAAAAAACAGCAATATTCAAAACAGCCAGCAAAAGAAAATGATATCTTTGAATTAGCCGACCATAATAGTTGACATGTGTGGTGGCAATTAACCAGCCTCCCAATTTATATTGTTCAATTTTTCATGTTTATGGGTGAGGATAGGGAAATAATTACTACTCTATGTTCTAAAATTTGATTTGGTAAATATTTGTAAAGGCTGAAATACAGGGTGTGGGTAGTAGAGACATTCATAGTGAGTTCCTTTATCTCTTTGCCTCACCTTTCCATGAATGCAATAAGTGTTTTGTGTCATATTCAAACAAATTATAAGCATTTTCCTCAACAATACATGTAACCATTTGTTGGCTCTACTTTTGGCGTTGTCAATGTCAGTTGAAATGCAAAACAACCAGTAATGAAGGTGCTTGAAATGTGAATGAGCAATCAAAAACCAATTATGCTTTGGAATTGGGCCTGGAAGAACCTGTTACCACCTAGCAGAACGGTGGCTCACCTTATCAGGCTAGTTCTGTTCATAGTACAAAAGTGCTACGAACTTTACAACAGTACTTCCAAAGCTGTTCCACTTCTGTTGGGATAAGAACCACAAATTCTGTGTAGGAGAAGGGCCTGAGTACAGGCCCTTCCAGGATTTGAGATCTGTGCCCGACGCCAGTAGGCGCGGGAACAGGTCGAAAATCATGGAAGGGCCTGTACTCAAATCCTTTTCCTACATAAAGTAGAGCTGGGATTTTTCACTTTTTAGAAATAGGGAGAGGCTGGCTAGTACCTTCGGCTGGTCAGAAGATCCCAGTACAGCCTGGCTGGAAACTTCCACAGCAGAAGAACACGCTTGCTGAAAACAAGTTTCTTCAGGCTCGTAAGGGAGCTGAAAATACAAATGAAAAATCCAGGCAGTGCTTTATGTGTGAAGACAATCCTCTTCTTTTCAAGAGTTGTAAAAATGACTGGCCAAGAAAGTCCAGATCCATGTGACCCCACATTTGAACCTCAAACGAACGACGACTCCCATCATAAGACAAATGGCTGGAATAGAAATTACAGTAAGGAACAGGGGAGTTACCCTACTTGTAATCACAGGTTTGAATTCATAGTTTGGCTTCTCTCCTAGAAAATGAATGTTTAGCCCCCTTGGTTTAATGAAGGTTAGGTAGGACAATCTACCAACAAAGCAATCTTCTAATGTTTAAGTGCAGTAACTTAATCTACCAAACTTTCTTTTTCGCATCTGGGCACATAACTTGGCCAATTTGTGTTTCTGAACCAATCGTCTTTTAGCTTTCCTTTATTTACAATTGGAAAAACCTAAAGGCCTTTGGAAAGTTGAACATTCCTCTTTTTCCACCTCCTACTTACCACCTTCTTTATCAAGTATGTTTTGACAGTTCACCAGGTTTCTTGTTTCTTCCTCATTGCCTGGAAAGAGTGGGGTAGGGCATACAGTAGAACTTGTATATTATCATCTCGCCTTGTTTGATTTGAAGTCTATGAGCATACAAGACACATTGCCTACTTCGGTAAAGCATTGATGTCTGAAATTGATATTTAACCATGCAAAATAACATGTTTTCATGCGTGTATAAATATATCAGACTTTGTGTTTAGATTGGGGTTGTTTGATTTGAGAAATTGATGGACTTGGCTTTGTAGAATGATTGTTGGCTTGCATACCCAATGTGAGAGGATAGGCTTTGATTTACCATCTTGTTTCAAATTTTTTTTTCTCGATTTAAAATCTTGTGTATTTTGGATATCTTCGATAAAATCTTGATAAATATCAAAGATCTTAAATAGTGAATAAATTATTAGTGGTGCAAATATATTCAATCCATATTTGATAGATATTATATCATAGTACCTAGCTTGGTTAGGCATTATATATTTTTGAAATTGTCAAAAATTATGGTAAATATTTTACTACTATGCCAAAATTTTGAAAAATAGCATAAGGAAGTGTCAAACTTTGAATGATAATCTCTTACATTTTAGAAGGGTGTTACAAAACACCAAACATTGAACCTATGGTCTCATACATTGTTGGAAGGGCTAGGTTTGCAAAGTCATGGTTATCAAAAGTGTTAATTCATTTGCTTAGTTGAGTCACAATTAATTTAGTGATAAGTTAAGTTAGCATAGTTAATTGCATTTTAATTTGAAATTCATTTGAGTGTTTGAACTATTTGGTGTTTGGGATATAATCTTTAATTGTGGGTTGAATTCCAAAACATAATATGTTTTTTGCTTTGTAATTTTTTCTTTGTTTCATGCAAGTTGTTTTGCACACAACTTTGTGTTTTTTTTTTTCTTGGCTTTGGTTCATTCTTGTTGAAGGTAAGTCATATTTTGAATGATTTAGGTATGAGTCATTTAGGTATGATGCACAAATTAAGGTGTTTTTTTTTTTTATATAAATATTTTTGTGATGTGGAAAATGATAAGTGTATGCATCAATATGGTAGTGCACTACATGGTTGAAGGTCATTTTTTTCCATCTTCATTGTTTCTACTAATGTTTAATTGGCCATTTTCACCTTCTTTTTCCTTGGATGTCATGTTTCATACATGTACTTGTAACCTTAGGGATAGGCAAGATTTTGCTTCAACAAATGCCAAAGGAAATGGTTGGATAAAAATGAGAGCTTTAATGCATGATGGTGGTGTTGATACCTTGTTCTTCCTATCCATTGGGAAGTATGAAGTTTTCTATGTTTGAGAATTTACATATTCGTGAAAAAGAAAATGCATCAAATGAAAGCTTCATGGGAGTGGCGAAGTTCATAAATGTGTAGTTTCATCTTTACATTTGAAGTTTTAGTTGCCATAAGGTTTTTCTTTTTCCCCAGCGTCTTACATTTTGATCTTTTAAGAGTTTTCCATCATGACATTTTAGGTGATCACACATGCACCATGTGCATATGTGCCATGAATGAACATTGAATGTGGCAAGAAATGAGGAGGAAGTTGAAGACATTCTTGAGATGATCACAAATGAAACTTGTATGTTCTAGGTTCAATAGTTGTTGTTTATGCATCCTTTCAAGTAGGTGTTAATTTTATGATTGTTCCATATGTTACATTTTCATTTTAGATGTCAATTAAAAAAAGATTATTTAAAAATTTATTTATGCTTGAATGGCTTTTGGGACATTGGAATAGTTGCAAGTGCTCAAGATATAGAGATATATGGCCTTGAAATGCCTATGTAGTGTATGGAATCCATGGGTGTGTGAAAACATTCGTAATGCAATGTTTGTTTTGGTAGTTTCTAAATAAAACAAAACCACATAGGTCATAAAACATGTTTTGAATAATTTTCCATTGTCCACATATTTTTATTTGTTATTATCATTTTATAATAACCTTGAGCCCTAAGGAGACACTAAATGTTAAATTCTAAACTACTTGCATCAACCAAGGATTTAGGGGGAGGGGGGTGAAGTGAAGGATTTTTTTTCCAAACCTTATTATTATTTAGTCTTTTAATATGCACATATTTCAATTTTCTTGTATTTAAATTCTATATTTTTAGTAAGCTTCGAGTTGGAAAGGAAATCAAAAGTGCTCTTTCAAAGGTAGATCACTTGCATAGTGAGATTGGACATGCAAGAATAGTTATTTTAGTGTCTTTCAACAATTCATTTCACTATAAGCAAGGTCAAAAAAAATTGTTGCCGATGTAATTTTTATTACAACTTATAAATATGAGATTTTGAGATAAAACAATAACAATTGTCAATACACCTTGTAATTTGAAATACTAATATTGGCCAATGCAAGTTCAATTTTTAACTAATTCCAAATATACAATATGAACATAACAAGAAACCTAATTTGACAACAATTCCTATGATCTTGCAATATAACATGTTTAACACCTCAAATGATCACAATAAAATATAAGTTAATTATTCTTAACCCATTGCATTTTATGTGTTTGTCAAATTTATTATGTTGCTTTTAATTGTGTACATCATGTTGATGATTCCTCATGACTTAATTTCATTATTTCATAGACCTTGTGAAAACATTTACAAAAATATATGAATTTGATAATTGTTTGTTTAGTAAGTTAAATACTAGACCACATCTAAGTTTTGAATGAAATATGAAAATGAAAAAAAAAACACATGAATCAAAGTATAATTATCATCCTAGGACAAGGTCAAACAAATTACTTACTTTCCAAAATAATAATGAACAATTAGATAAGGCTTCAATTGATAATAAGTAGAAGACATGATTTACCAAACAAATGGAAAACAATATAAAAGTTCTTAAGTTAAAAGCTCCTAATCTACTAATTAAATCTACTAAAAACTAATACTTAAATTGTTTTGTACATATGTTTTTTTTTAAAATTTTATTTTCTAACACCATGAATTATTGTATATCCTATATTATTTTTATTTTTATTTTCAAAATAAAAGACCCTATCATATAACTAATTAAATTATAAATTTTACTTAAAAATCAATATATGGGACCTTATATTTTCACTCACATATTTTGTAAATTCAAAGAAAAGTCTCCCCTTGGCCTTGAACACAAAACTTGACATTGCAAATTTTGTACTTGGTAATGTAAAGGTTTTTTGATGGAATGATGGATACGAGGGAAAAACACCCATGTATCATCAAACAAACATGAACCTAAGACGAAAAGTAATTAAATAGTTAAAGATTTTATAACAAATGTTTAAATGTTTTCATATAACAATATAAAATTTGGCGTGTTTATTATTTTCCTTGGTTTGCCTTTTAGTTAAATAGTCTTTTTGTAAAAGGTGTAAAGATTAAAGAAGCTACTAAAAATATGTTTGGTTAGTGATCACATTATTATTCTCAATGCTTAATTTCAATGTAATAAAATCAAAATCTATTTCTATTCAAAGACTTTTGTCAAATTTTTAGGGTTGATGGTGAGCAAAGTGTTAATGGCATTAACCTTGATGGATTGTAGTTGAAAATAAAAAGTAAACACTTTTGTTATGCCACACTTCCTTTAACCTTTCATTATTATTTGTTACATTTCTTTGATTTCTTTCCAACATGTATGTAACCATTTAAAGATTTGAAGTTTTAAAATATTCATATGTAGATTAATTAAATAATCTTGTCCATTTTCAATTTGCTAGTTATTCATTGATGTTGTCCATTTGTTGAATTGAAACTTGATGGCATGTTTGAATGGTCTTTAAAATATGACATTTGCAATTTGTAACCTAAATATGTATTCGGCAAAGTATAAAAATGGCCAAAACATTAACATGATTACTCTCTTCCAATCAAAAAATATTTATTTTATGAACATTTTAGTTCAATCATTTGACCAAATCATCTTTTGGTTTTGTTGTAGGTGATGTTTTTCAACTTGTAAATGTAAGTGGGCCAACTAAATCTTTTGTACAAATTGGTTGGATGTTTCCAATATAGGTGAATGATTTGCAAAAAATGTTAGGTCATACCTATTAACATTACATCTTCTTCTTTCAATTGGTGATGGGAGTGAATGTTTGAGGTGTTGCTTGCAAACATGATTTGAAGAAGCAACAAAGTTTGCTTGCTATGGATGATACCACCATTGTGATTTTTAAAAAAATCCTCCATCTTAAGAATTTTCAATTGTTTCTTGCCTATATTTCGCAAGTATTTTCAGATGCAATTGAGACAAGGTGAACTTCTATTTAATGGTTCTTTATTACTAGCCAAGAAGGAATGTTGTAAACCTTCACTAGCTATGCAATCTATTAATTCATGTTGCATCGTTACTCATTACAATTTGTTGGGATTTTACTTGCTACATTTGTTCCAAGTTTTGAATTATTAACACATGTATTATTTGACAAATTGGCAAGCTTAACATTCCTTGTGACAAAGAATCCATAGAAACTTTTGTGGAAAACTTCAAAGGAAATCCTTTCAACCATCACCCAAAGGAAATTTGGTTGTATAATACATGTTGAAAAATGTGGCCTACTTCACACATCTTTTGGAGCTTTGTAATTTGGACATCTTTTAAAGCAAGATATTCCTCTAGGATGGGTGACTTATACTTGTGAATTTTATAATTATGCCCCAAGGTGTTGAATGAATGTATTTATTTTTCAAAATTCATTTGTTTATAAACCAATCAGATTTTTTTTGATAATGTCTTATATGGGACTAAGATGCATGGTTTTCCTGGTGTCATTCTTAAATGATTAATAACATGAAAATTGTTATCATACCTTTATACAATTGCAACAATTGATGGCCATAGCTTTGGTTCAAACTAGTTTGTGTAAGCACCCCATTTCTCTCTTGGGTGAAAGCACACTGGGGGGGCCAAAAATGTTGTCACATTGTATTGTTTTCTAGGGGTGTCCATGTTTGAACTTCAACCATGGTAATATTGGAACATATTTTCCCAAAAATTTTGCATGATATGGTAGATTATAACACAAAAAATTCAATTGCAAAGAAAATTCCAATTTATATTGTGTGATTCCAAACTATATTTGTGATAAAAAATGTATATCGTTATGTACAAAAAAGTACAAATATATTCAAAAAATGATTGAAATGATTTTTAGTCTTTATGAAATTTGTAGTATCTATTAAACATCGTGATTCCATATGATTGGAATAAGTTTGTGAGCCATGTGAAGAATTTGATAATTATTATATCACAAATGGGCGGTTTTAGGGGCAAGACCCTAAGCATGTGGTAAATTAACATTTTGACAAGATATGTGAAGTGGGTTGTTTTTTAAATTTCATTTTAAACAATTTTTGGTCAACTAATTAAAACCTAAACCTAGTGCAATCCAAAAACAAGCTCTATTGTATTGTATATACCATAAATATACTCATTATTCCTTGAATTTAAGCTTTTAAATTTTATTTATTTATTTCAAATAATGTTAGATATCATTAATTTTGTGAAAATCAAAATATCAAGCCCAAACACCAAAAGTGAAACCCAAAATTAAATGCAATATGTTTTGCAGAAATATACTTTACATACATTTTATGAAAGTGCCAAAATGACTCCCCCATAATGTGCTTTCACCTTCTTATGTTCTTGTCCAACATCATTTTTCTTGATATTTTCATATGTGAGGACCATGGTAGCAAATTTTTCTAGCCTTCCAATATATTTCTTTTTGAACAACATTAACTTGAGACATGTTGAACTTTTTTAGCCTTCTTGTTTGAAATCTTTATCTCTCAACAAACTGTTTTCTACATGTTGTTGGGTTGAAGTTTTAGTGAAAAGCGAAGTAAGGACAATTTGATGACCCTTTTGAAAGACCATCTCTCATTAAGTACCTTATAATTTCAAGTTTATTCAAAAGATGATGCAATTATCACTTTCTTACATGAGAAAAACTTTATATACCAATTGCAACAATATCCTTGTAGCACCAAAAAAAGTAAAATCCAAACATTGAAAAGGACCCAACGCTAAAACATGAAGAAAGAAAGCACGACAAGAATTGTACCATAGACCAATATGTGCATACACATCTTTATCATCATTGTTTAAATATCTAATTACCTTACATCAAATTGTAAAATATTATTACATTTATTGCCAAACATAAATGACCCAAAAAAATTGTTATTAGGCACTTTATTGTTGAACCAAGCTAGGTACTATGATAATAGAATAGTTGTAGTCAACTATATGAAAAATGTTGAATTTATTTATAAAAAATAATGAATTTTTTACAAAGATGAATCCATCAATCAATAAATCTATTGCATAAAAAATAACTTTATCTATAACCAAAAAAGGATCGAGCATGATTAAAGCTTCACCCCTATGCACATGGAGATGAAGATGTTATATTTATAGAACATCAAATACTTGATGTCTCTCAATGTGAAGCTTACATATCTACATTCCTACCCTACAAATTTAATAGATCTTCTTCTCTCCATATCTACTGACAGAGAAATCAGATTCCTTGATTCCAAGAAGGATATTACCAATGTCGGTGTGGATAAGTTTAAAACTAATATCAACAATGGTATCAATAGTGATATTGAAGACTATACTAATCCAGTACTCTTTTCGGTAATACTTGGCCTAATACCAAGTTGGCCCCCAGACGGGTTTTGGAGAAACCATAGCTCAACGAAACTAGTTTAGTATTAGAATTTTAGATACCAATTTTACCCATACGAAGGATCCATGCGTACCCTTCCCTTGGTTCCTTTTGGTTTTTTCTTTTCAAAATAGGAAAGTGATGTGTAAAGTTCAAAGTTTTTACCTTAGTAGTAGAAGTATAGAAGCGGAGGGTGATTGGAGGTCTTTCTCCTTCCCTCATTTTGGTTGACAGTGTATCTCAATGCACTTCACACTAATTGATTGGGCTAATGCTTGTCACATGCTTTCTTTTGGACATCACACCAATTGTAAATTATGCAATGTAATTTTTTAAAAAAGATTTTTTTTTCAATACCAGTATCTCACTGATTCATAATATGGTAAACTTGATATATAAATCATACTGGTATAAAATTGGTAGTGGTCCCATGGTACCTATTTCCTACTAATAATGAATTTTTGGAGACATACCATGACCAGGTTGGGATTACAAAATACATGATGACAGACCAATAGTCAATATGACTCTCCTCTAGAAATTTTGATGATTGTGTGGAAATATTTTAAAAGTTATATTTGCATTACCTATCTATTCCATAAGAAACATGGTTTGAATCTCAATGATGTTATGGACTAGTGTTGGGCAAGAATATTGATATATATATCCCAACCCCATGAAGTGATCCGACATCAGTTTTGGTTGCCATCATATAATTGCTATATTTTTGGCTAACATTTTGTTAAGTACAAAGTTGAGTTTATTTGAATCTAAACTGTGATAAATAGTTTTGACTTCAATGGAAAATGAAAAATAAAAGTACAAATTTCTGTTAGATTTTCAACATGGTAAAACCTATATTTGTGTCAAAGTTGATGAACATTTTATGTGTCTGACCATGCATTAACTTCATGTTAACACAAAGATCACAACAAATTAAATGGGACACTTGGCTCAATACAGGTGCAGGATAGTGCCCACTGCCCACAAGAAATTTAAATTTAAAAAAAAAAATTATCCCCCAATTGTGATGAACATTTTCAGTATTTTTCTTGTGGTCACCATTTTAAGAAACAAATTGTGGTTCTGAGTTTAGAATCATCCCCTTCAGCCCAAAGGTTCAATTATTTTTGTGAAATTGTCATTTTCTCTCATGGATGGATGAAAGGAAATTGTAATGCTTGAGCAACTTTTGCAAGCAAATTTCTCTGGGAAGACAAGGACTCGCAACATCCCCAGCTCAAAGAAAGGGACTTAACCAACTTTCCCCACCTTCTTTGGGGGAGGAGTGGAACTTGCAACTTCCTAGGGCAAAAGGGCCCTTGCTCCATAGGGAAACATGGTTCCCAAGGCAAATGGGTTTAAGTTTCATGAAGAAGCATGGTTCCTCTTAGCAAATGGGTCCAAGTACTCTGGGAAAACATGGTTCCTTGGAACAAATGAGTCCAAGTTTGTCAAGGAAACATGCTAAGTTCTTCGAGAAAACATGTGTTTGGGCCTCTTTTGTTGTGAGGAAGCATGTTCTCTTAGGGAACTTGGGCCCATTTGCCAAGAGGAAGTTGCAATTCCCTTTTAGAAAAGTCGAGGAAAACTTGGTTAATTCCCCTCTTCAGTAGGAAATTGCAAGTTTCTTGGGGAAGCCTGCAAGTCCTTGGCTTCCCCAAGAAACTTGCTTGAGGAAATTGCCTGTGGAATGCATTTTTAATTTATTTGTCCATGGAAGAAAATGAAAAAAAATTGAGAATAAGCTTGCTCAAAGAAATTGCTGAAGGATTGCACCTTTTTTTCATACATTCATGGAAAAGAAAAATTGAGAAAAAAATTAAATCCTGAACCTTGAGATGAAGGGCTGTTTCTAATCATTGCACCATGATATTTTTTCTTAAAATGGTGGTGCAAGGAAGATGCTTAAGATATTCATTGCAATTGAGGTACAAATATATATATATTGGGTGCAAGATGTGTTAAGCCTGATGCTAGAGTTAATTTGTTGTTCCTATTTATGGTTTGACAAATTGTTGTAGCATGGTGACATGTAGCCTTAATTATGTAATAGAATTCAAAGACAATTCTCACACGGCCATAGTGTCAAAATTACATTTCCTGCACATACTTCATGTTTTACATCATCAAGCCCACCTTTTAAAACATGAAATAGGTCGTCTTCAAATAAACCCAAATCCCTCCAAACTCTTAGTGTCTACATATAAAGTCTTTGCATTTAAGGTTAAATGAATTTGAACTGTTAAGTTCCAATATATATTTCAAAAATTCCACAAATTATTTTGAGGTTTTGTTTTGTTGTTGATGGAGTTGGAGTAGGGTATCTGGCTTGGTTGATGTGTTTTATACAAACCCTATGTTAGAATACATTTCCTATCCTTGTAGAAAGGTGAAACCAAAGTTTTTCATCTTTGTCGGCCTTTCCTACCTAAGGCAAGTATATTGTGTTTAGATTCATAATAGAGTATAGTAGCTTAAGGGATTTCGGCCCCTAGGTAATAGATCTATTTTTATAGGAGGATTTTTGAAAGATGATATTTCAGCTCGTGTTGAAACTTGAGATTAGTTACAGAGTTATGATATCTTGAAGGATTTTGGTTTCTTTTCAAGGACTTTTTGAAGATTATATTTTTACATGCTGAAACATTTGAGTTTTCATAATTCTTCTTTTGCCTTAAGATACTTTTTAGTGTAAATGGCAAGGCCAGAGTGTGACACAACCCTTGTTAATTTTGAATAACCCAATTCTTATATCTATGTTTATCTCTTTTTAAATGTTGTTTGGAGACTTGGTTCCTGGACTAGGTCATGAAGCAACATTGAATCAACTGGGATATATTCCTTGATATGTATTAATGTATCTATCTAGACCCCACAATTTGCTTGAAATAAAAATATGATGCAAATCAAGCATGGTAAAGTGTCACCAGGACATGCTCTCGCCAGAATTGGATCAACAATGAGTGATAGACAACTTGATATTGTCAAGTCCAATATCACTGATGCTGTTATGGAACTGGAGGTATCAAGGTTAGTACCAAGTTGATATCAAGAGTGATACCTCCAATTTTCCTCACACGATAGCAAAATTGCAAATCACAGATTAATGTCTACAGGAACCAGGCACATAATAACACCCATCACCACAAACATTCTTTTTCCATGGCCACACATAACTGAAGACAACCATTGAATTCTCTGCGTACTGAAAGAATCAAGTTCTGATAAACCCTGAATACAGAATACAATCTAGAAACATGTCAAGCATCACAAGTGAAGTTGGTGAATTTCGAAGAAGGTGTTTCAAGAACCACATACCAAGCCCTGAAAGAATAAATGGCCAACTTGTTCCATGTCTGGGGGTCCATCAGTGCTGAGTTCAAGAAGCTTTCTTCTGTCTGTAGCTTGCTCCTTAACTACATTCTTGTGCTTGTCTATGCCCCCTACTCTATCTATCTCTTCACTTTGCAGCTTGAAATTCCTTCACAATTGTCAGTTCACCTGTGGCAGCAGCTTGGATGCTGTTGGGCCAAGAGACAGATGACATGAAGACCTCTGGTGACTGATTTCTCAAGATGAGTCTGCCCCACGTGCAGTGCATCACTGAAAACCCCTGCCTCCTGCAGTCCTTGTACAATCACCTGAACAAGAACCCAATCTTACATCATCATCTTCTGTCTGAACTCCACTGAGGACTAAAATTTTACAAATAAAGCAGGAACAAATTCACAATATCAAGGTTGTCAGAACAACTATGAAATTAAGTACAAGAGGGTTAAAAGATGTATTTACCTGTGGGGTGATAGATACAGATTAAGAGGCCTTTCCTCATCAGCTCAAAGTTCAACTCCTTGTCCATACAGACAACATGCTCCTTGTCCATCCAGACAACATGCTCCTTGTACCTATAATGTCAAGGACATGCATTGAAACTACTATTGCATTGAAACATGCATTGAAACAGGCTATTAGAAACTACTTGGAAGCCTTGCATACTGTTATGTCAAACATGGCAAAGAACAGAACGCTTACCACATGATCAAACTCAAGCATGAAGCAGCACTTTACATCCTCCTTAGTAGGTTTGCACCCACACCGGTCATGCCAAGAGGTTAGATCTTAAACTTGGTGTATGATTAATGTAGAACTGCTGCCTCCTCAAATTTTATCTCACTGCAATGTGCAAACTCACTCACCTTTAAGAGACAGACAACTTAGAACCCTAGAACTCAGCTCCTGTCCAAGGGGAACACCAAATCCCTCACCTGGGTATGTCTGCAGCCAACAAAACTAGTTAAGAGTAAACATAACTCCATTGCAACCAAGAGCACAAACTGATGCCTCAACTTCTTCAAAGAAATGTCTTTGAGTTACAGAAGCTTTCTGTAACCCTAACTCAAGCTTTTGTAAACTCAGAGACTTTCTGTAACCCAACTTCTTGCTTGCAAAAGGCTTGTTCTCTCACTTGGGTGTTTTCATGTAGTTGTGCCACTGATGAGCTCCATCAGGCCTCAAGCTTTCCTGGATGCAGGAAGCAGCCATTTCCATAGGTCAAGAAGTTACCATCAGTGGCTTCTTGGTGCAGTCCGAAATAGGTCTCCTTGGTGACATGGTCATAGTTGTTCTTGAACATGGATACCTGCAGCTCTTATAAACAAAGACAGTGAACAACACATGTAAGGGTATTGTTTAAGTAGAGACTCTGTGTCAAAAAGAACTCTGGCATCATTCCTTTGTTGCATAAAGCATTGCACTCCAGAGCAGGTGGCACCAAACAGATGACAGAAATGACCAGAAGACTCACTCTCCACTGACCTCACTGAAGGGATCCTTGATGTTGTCACGTTCAATAGCACTCTTGTGCATCAGGAACCCCAGTATCAAACAGATCAGGTCTAGACTATGTGTGGTTCATCACAGGGCAGAGAGAGTCAGTGCCAAAGGAAATAAAAAGGAGGACAAAAATGAAAACAAGTATGAACGAGACATTGATGCCAATTCCAGATCATGAAGTGCAGGATGTGCTGAATTTCAGAGAAGAAGAGAAAAAGGAGACAAAAGAGCAGAGGGACAACTTCTGGAACATGAAGCAATAAAAACTGCCATCTGAAGCTCTTAGGACATGCCAACAAGAATCAGATTCTGCTTTTAGAGCAACAGCACATTGAAAAGGCAATTTTGGACTTCTCACATCTTCTCACATCTTCCAGCATGCCATGAACTCAACTTACATAATTTGGGAAAACCACCATATCCATGTCAGCTGCTACATCTTTAGCAGAAATCACAGTGAATATTCTGTAGCACCTGCTGGGTGAAGCAACTCATCAGTGTCAAGATGAATTATCCAATCCATACATGCTTCCTGCTCTCACATAGTGAACCCCCATGAAGGATCATTAGGAAGTTTTCTATTGGGGTACAATCCTGCAAACAAAATGATGCAATATCTTCAAGAGGACCTGAAGAGAGGATCCCTGAATATCACTCACTGGTTCTTAACACAGAAAACAGTGCTGAAATGAGGGGAACACTGCTGTGTCTTGTGTTGTTGAGGTCCACCGCTTACCCTAGCAAAAACAATGGGCATTTCTATATTGAGGGACTGCTTCACAAAAAAGCTTGTAGTTACAGGGCTTAAAAAATAACCCTGACAACCAAGTTTCATTCCAAATACGACTGCACAAAACATGTGTCTGTTCAGATGCTTCCATCTTTCTATATTCAAATATAATACAAACATGCAACACCAATATTATCTCCTAACAGTATCAATTGATCAGGACTCTGAGCCACTAACGCATGTTATCCCCCCTGCTAGGAAATCTATCAATATGGTTGCAGAGAGAAAATCCATAAACATGCTGTGTCAGTTCTTACCAAACCAAAACAGTTATAACAATATACTCATGCATATAGCAGAGAAAAACTCCAAAAAGACACATTAAAGGTAACCATTGTGTCAGTTCCAGTCAAACTAAAACACAGATGACACAATGATTACAGTCACAAAATTCATTGTATCACACACAAAAGGATCAGACCATCAATTTCATCATGAATGTGGCAATAACTAGCTGCCATTATTGTCCAGTGACTTTGTCAGCTCCCAACAGTGCATGTAGATAAATCTACAAGAATCTGCTCAAACTTAGGGCAAGAAATTATAAAGAAAACCAGCATAGTAAGTTTCTGTCCCATTTCTGGAAGCAAATGGCAAGACTTGGTCATGGTGTTGGCTAGCACAACAATAACAAGTGAATGCAGAACCATCAACCCTAATTTCCATTCTAGCTAGAAAAAGCATGGCAAAATGCCAAACCTTTTTGCCTGCTTATCTCCCAGCTCCTTGGTGCAATGAATCACCATCATGCCCTGCATTCATTCACATACAACTTCATTCTCCAATCTGTGCCTGAAAAAGAGTATCAACTGTGACACAATGTGTCCAAAACTGCTGCAAATAAGATTCATAGATCATTCACAGATTTGAACAAAATATCTCAGACTAGTGTTCAGTCTACGTGGGTATATAACTATGAAGGCACTAACCCAGTTGACTGAAAGTGGTAGTAAAGCTGTGGTAGAATCTGCTCTAGCCCTGCTGATGTGCTTGTGGTTATTGAAATCTGCAACCACATCTCATTTCCACATCAATCCATATAAGCAATTTCCTCCTCAGATGAACTTCACTCAAAAATCCTTCTCAGAGAACATGACATCCAGCCAAGAAGGAGGAGGAGGAGGAGGAGAATAATCCAATCAACAGATTATCAAGTTTACACAAATGAGAAGAAGATTCCTGAAACCATGATGTGGTTTCAGGAATGTGAGGGAGTTTACCTTGGGTGTGGCATTTGCATTATGGCATACTGCAGTTCCACATGATGTGGGAAACCCACCACGCCACTTCAATCCAACTGGTTGGCACAATCTGAATTGGCAACAGCATGACCACCTGTAAGCAAGCTAAGCAAGTCAAGCTGCACACCACGGAGACTGGAGTTGTCACCTGCAAGCTGGCCAATGCAGACCAGATCCACTAATCCCTCCCTTTTCAATTCCAACAGAAATGCAAACAGGGCTTAATGTCAAAGGCAGTCCTGTCAAGACTAAAAGTAATCCTGAAGATGGTGATTGAGTCCCCACAACAGCTTGGGACCCATAAACCTCCCACCATCTATCAATTCCCATAGCTACCAACCTTACCAACCCTTTTGGTGACCAAAACCCACCCTCCCCTTTCTGTCAACAAGAAAACAGATTCTACGGCTTTCCAAGACCTCCCCCAAAAACACACCTACATACCTAGTACACATAACACCCATCCACCCAAAACTCAAAAAACCAATCACACCCCAATACTACACACACACACCATCCATCCAAAACTCCAAAAAACCAACTCCAAACACACATAGATGCTACACACACACCATCCACCCAAAACTCAAAAAACAAACTCCAAACACACCTACACACCACAAACAAACCATCCACCTAAAATTCAACTCCAAACACACCTACATGCTACACACACACCGTCCACTCAAAACTCCCAAAAAACCGACTCCAAACACACCTAGATACTACACACAGACCATCCACCCAAAACTCAAACAAAAGAACTCCAATCACATGCACACACTCAGCCTACTACCCTCAACCAAAAAAACAAACAAACAACCGGAACTGGAATTGACAGCTCTGCAAATGATTCTGTCCAAAAATCCAGAAATAATCAAACAAAAAATAGACAAGAAATGTTTTGTTCTACCCAGCGGTATAAAGTACCTATTGCAAGATGTTTTTTTTTGGCATTTGAAAGCAGCTACCCAGCAGCACGGAAGAGTCTTTCGTCAAATAGAAGATACCTTCCGCCATTCGCCTGCAGAAGAGCGTTTTGTGGTTCTTCGATTTTGTTAATACCTAGTAAAATTGTTCCTCTGTGGGAGAGAGATAGCGAGGAGCGCGGGGCGCGAAGAGGAAGAAGATGCAAGGAACAGTTGGGGGTTCTTGGCGCCCCTGCACGGCTTTGCTTCATCAATCCGGCTTCTGCGTTGCCAAAGGATTGGGCTTCGCGCGCTTCACTTCCTTCCCTGATCTTCATCGCCGCTGGTATCGAAGCCATGTGCGGGAAGATGTGGGTAGATGTGGAGTTTGTTCCTCTATGTGGGGTCAAACGGACATGAAAAAGCTTGGGGTAGGGTTTGAGGCATGGCGTGAGAGGTCGCCGAGAAGAGAGTTGCTGTCGACTGTTGTGGCGGCCAGACGGAGCCTACTCCATGAGCTGCAGAGCCTCAGAAATGATGAAGCAGATTATTGTAAGCAAGCCTTTTTTTTCTCACTTTCTCCCAAAAATAAACTAAAATAAAAATTCCCAGAAGGAATTGCTGTGGTGGTTGTGCCGGAGAGTGAGGAAACTATGATTGCGACCGTGAGTTCTACAATAAGACTTACTTCCTCTTCTCCTCCTCACAAGATGGCATTGAGAATTGCTTGAAGAGAGTGGCCATCATCTCTGAACCACTAAAAAAAGAGAGGAAAATCAACAAAACGTGTCTATGTACCAGTGCATGGATTGATCCTGCATCTGACACTCCTATGCACACACACACATACATACATTCTCTCTCTTGCTCTAACTCTGCAGGAACAAGGAGCAATGTAATCTGATGATGGTATTTTGCGGCAATGGAGTCTTGAACTTGTGATACTGTGTTCCTTGGATCTTGTGAAAGGAGATGTGGAAATATGGTGACCTGTGCTTTTCTTCTGTTGGTGCAGCTGGTCAGATAGAGTATGAATCACCGTTGCAGGTAGTTTTATATCCAGATCCAAGGTTGCGGGCAAAGAACAAAATAATCAATGTTTTTGATGAGAAGCTTCAACAGCTTGTTCAAGAAATGTTTGATATTATGTACAAGTGAGTATCTCTCTTGCTACTCAGTCTCAAGTCTGACATGTCTGTCAATCCCAGTCAAGACAAATCTTACAGATTGTTACAATTGTCATGGCAGCTCAAAATTGCTATCTGTGATTGTCTGACACTTTGTGAATGGCTCTCATAATGTTATGACTGCACTCATTGTCTTGTTACCTTTGAATTGTTGTTGTGAAGATTTATCTGCAATTTCATCAATATGAGGTTGTTGTAAGTTTGTTCTTGTGGTTTTGTTTTCAATGTACGGGTAGTCAAGGCTAGTTCTGCAGATCCTTGACATCACCCAGAAAGATGATGTCATCTACAAAGAATGCCTGGAGATGAGACCAAAAAAACTATTCAAAATGCTTAGCTCATGGTTCATGTTGTGAAAAGAACCATGAAATTTGCTTGGTTTAGAATTTGCCTAGTGGATGAATTTCTAAGTTTCCTCATGTGTATGCTCAAAAGTTCAACTACAACTGTGTGTCCTTAATGCAGCAAGTAGCATGGCCAGAAGAAGGCTCCAGATATTTCTTGACATGTTTTAAAGAGGCATACATGGGTGATGACTGTAATACTTGCAGTGCTCTGAGATTTTGGTTATAAAATATGTGGGGAATGGTACAGGACTGATGGAGTGGGTCTGGCAGCACCACAAGTTGGGGTGAATGTGAGGCTCATGGTGTACAACCCTGTGGGAGAGAGAGGTCGAGGGGAGGAGTATGTCCTTGTCAACCCTCAAATTGTCAAGTATGGGAAGAATCAAGATGTATTTGCTGAAGGTTGCTTGTCATTTCCTACTTTTGGATCTGACCCAAAAAAGGCACCTACAATAGAAGCGGATGTAGAGGTTGGATTTCTGACATATAGCTTCCTCATCCACACGAATCCACAACCCCCCCCCCCCCCCCCGCCACGAGCAACACCAGACTAAAAACGCGCAGCGAGTGA
>Ga0116231_10005597_pt1 | contig 24649 bp, 20 predicted proteins | sample S1TSphgellanicum_2_FD_89695 | JGI IMG/M metagenome (GOLD analysis project Ga0116231, IMG submission 89695) | Host-associated microbial communities from peat moss isolated from Minnesota, USA - S1T2_Fd - Sphagnum magellanicum MG | ecosystem: Host-associated > Plants > Peat moss > Unclassified...
GCGGCGGCGAGCAGCACGATCGCCGCAAGCGCGGCGCACAGGGAACGGATCACGATGGTTCTCCCACGAGCAGATCGACGATGCGCACGAGTTCGTCTTCATCGGCGTAGCGGATGGTGATCGTGCCACCGCGGCCGCTGCGTTCGACGGCGACGTGCGTCGCGAGTTTGTAGCGCAGCCGTTCGAGCCAGTCGCTGCCGTCGGCGGGCGCCGGCGCGGCGGTCGCTTTGCGTTTGGCGGGGCCCGTTGCGCCCAAGCGTTCCAGCGCGCGCACCGAGAGCCCGTCGCGTGCCGCGCGCTGCGCCGCCTCCTCGCGCCGGTCGGCCGGCAGCGCAAGCAGCGCGCGCGCGTGGCCGGCGCTGAGTTTGCCGGCGCGCACGAGCGCTTTGATCCCGTCCGAGAGCGCCAGCAAGCGCAGGGCGTTCGCGATCGCGGGCCGCGAGCGGCCGACACGCTGCGCGACCTGGTCTTGTGTGAAGTGATAGCTGTCGATGAGATGCTGGAAGCCCATCGCTTCTTCGAGCGGATCGAGATTTTCGCGCTGCAGGTTCTCGATGATCGCGACTTCGAGCGATTCGCGATCGTCGGCGCGGCGCACGATCGCCGGGATCGTTTCGAGCTTCGCCATCTGCGCCGCGCGCCAGCGGCGTTCGCCCGCGATGAGCTCGTAGCCGTCGCCCGCGGCGCGCACGATGATCGGCACCAGCACGCCGAACTCTTCGATCGACGAACGCAGCTCGTCGAGCGCGGTCTGGTCGAAGGTCGTGCGCGGTTGATTCGTATTGGGCACGATGCGCGAGAGCGCGATCGCTTGCAGCCCGCGCGCCGGCGGCGGCGTGGTGAGATCGGTCGTCGGCGCGGAGCCGAGCAGCACGTCGAGGCCGCGCCCGAGCCGCTTCGGGGTCGCCATTACTTCGCGACTTCTTTGGCGAGCGAGAGATAGGCTTGCGCGCCGCGGCTCTTCACGTCGAAGAGCACCGCCGGTTTGCCGTACGACGGCGCTTCGGAGAGCCGCACGTTGCGCGGGATCTGCGTTTCGAACACCCGCTCGGGAAAATAGCGATTGACTTCATCGAGCACTTCGGTCGCGAGTTTCTGGCGGCCGTCGAACATCGTGATGAGCACGCCGAGGATCGTGAGATCGGGGTTGAGCGCGTCTTTCACGCGCCGCACGATGCTGGTGAGTTGCGAGAGCCCTTCGAGCGCGTAGAACTCGGCTTGCACCGGGATGATCACTTCGCCCGCGGCGGTGAGCGCGTTGATCGTCAAGAGCCCGAGCGACGGCGGACAATCGATCAAAATGTAATCGTAGTCGTCGGCGACGACGGCGAGCGCGGCTTTGAGTTTGCCTTCACGCTGCAACACGCTCACGAGTTCGATCTCGGCGCCGGCGAGTTGCAACGTCGACGGCACGATGGCAAGATTCGGCACGTCGGTGTCGTGCGCGACGTCACGCACCGCGGCGCCTTCGAGCAAGATCGAATAGATGTCTTTCGTGACGGCGCGTTTATCGACGCCGACGCCGGTCGTGGCGTTGCCTTGCGGGTCGATATCGACGATGAGAACGCGGCGGCCGAGCATCGCGAGCGACGCACCGAGGTTAACGGCGGTCGTGCTTTTCCCGACGCCGCCCTTTTGATTGACGATCGCGATCGTGCGCGTCATCGTGTGCGGAAGGAGCGCGGACAACGTACCTGTCTTATGACGTGACGAAATGCTCGTCGACATAGCGATTCGCAGCCGCGACGAGGAAGCCCGCTTCGTTCCGAGCGGGATCGTCGAGAACCTCTTCGAGCAGCGCGTGCAAGACGGCGCCGACGCGCCGGTCGCCATGGAAATCCGCGGGCGCGAGACCGCGTTCGATCAAGAGCGCGATGATCTGCGCGCCGCCGATCGCAAGGTCGGTCACGCCGAGCGGCGGCCGTTCCGCGAGCACCGCGGCGACGCGTGCTTCGAACGCGGCGTTCGTCCCCGGCTCGTGCTCGGGCAAGCCCGAGCCGGCGACGTCGGCGTGCCGCAGGCCGAAGAGGCGGTCGAGATGCGCGGCGCCGACGCGGCGCACGAACCGGCGGACCGTCTTGGGCGGCTGCTCGGGATCGGCCGCATACATATGAAAGCGGACGAGCCGCGTAATCGTCTCGACCGTCTCGTTCGGCGCGCGCATCCGCGCTAACATATTAGGAACCATCTCGGCGCCGACGATCTCGTGCGAGTAGAACGTATTGCCGCGGCCGTCGGGGCGCGGCGCGGCCGTGCGCGGCTTGCCGACGTCGTGCAAGAGCGCGGCGAGGCGCAGGAGCGGATCGCCGGCGGGCGCGGCGTCCATCGTCGCGAGCGCGTGCCGGTAGACGTCGTACGCGTGCCAGTCGTTCTGCTCGACGCCGACGCCCTCGAGAATCTCCGGCCACAGGTGCGCGAGCACGCCGGTCGTCCGCAAGAGTTCGATCCCAACCGACGGACGCGGCGCGCCGAGCAACTTCGTCAACTCGTCGCCGATCCGTTCGCCGGAGACCGTCGCGACCAGCGCGGCGTCGTCCGTCATCGCCGCGATCGTCCGCGCCGAGGGCGTGAAGCCGAACCGGGCCGCGAACTGCGCGGCGCGCAAGAGCCGCAGCGGATCCTCGCGGAACGTCACCTCGTCGACGATGTCGATTCGCGCCGCCTCGATGTCGGCGACCCCGCCGTACGGATCGACGATCCCGTCGTCGTCGACCCGGCGCGCGATCATGTTCATGCGGAAGTCGCGCCGCCGCAGGTCGTCCTCGAGCGAGATCTCGGGGCCGCTCTCGATCACGAAGTCGCGGTGGCCGGAGCCCGTCGACCGTTCGCGACGCGGCAGCGCGACGTCAGCCTCCCCGAGCGGTCCGCGAAACTTGAAGACGGCGAACGACGCGCCGACGACGTCGACCGCGCCGAGCCGCCCCAGCCGTTCCGCGACGTCCGCCTGCGTCAACCCGACGACGACGTAGTCGAGATCCTTGGGCGCGGCAACCTCCGCGCCCAGGGCAGCGGCCCGAAAGGCGTCACGGACGCGGCCGCCGACCGCATAGACGGAACCGGGCGGGAACGCCGCGCGCAAGGCGTCGTCAAGTGGATGCCGCACGGCTCTAGTGTACCGCGCCATCGCGAGCGGAAGGCGCCGGCGTTAGGCACCCGCGTTTCACGATGAACGTTTTAGGAATCACTCGCAAAACGTTTCACGTCGAACGTGGTGCTCACAGGCACAGCGGCCGCTTCGCGGGGATGCCGTCGCGTCGCGGAAACCGTCCCGGCGTTGCGGCGACCTTTTCGATCACGACGAGCCGGCGCTCTCCGTCGAGCGGACGCTCCTCGACGAACCGCCCACCGAGCATCGGCGCGGCATCCTCGACCGCCTGGCGCTCCGCCCGTTCCAACACGCCGCGCTGGAGCAAGGCTTTGCCGCCGACCGCCAGCAGCGGGAGCGTGAACTCCGCGACGGTCGGCGCGGTCGAGACCGCACGTGCGGTCGCCACGCGGAAGCGCCCGCGGTACGCGGGATCGTGGCCGAGCCGTTCCGCCCGCGCGACGATGGCAGCACCATCGAGCCCGAGCGCCGCGATCGCGCGCTCGAGAAAGGCGACTTTCTTCCCGATCGCATCGACCAGCGTCACGGAGACGCCGGTCGCGAGCGCGAGCGGGATCCCGGGCAGGCCGCCGCCCGAGCCGATGTCGATCAACTCACCGTCGACGTCGCCGGCCAGCGTCAGCGCATCCGCGAGATGCGCCGCCAGCGCGGCCGGCTGCCGGGCGGCGGTCAGGTTCACGCGCCGGTTGGCTTCGAGCAGCAGCGCGCCGTAGACGGCGAGCCGCCCGGCCAGCGGATCGGGCACGGAAAACTCGGCGCGCAATACGGCGCCGAGCGCGTCCTCGTCGGCGCTCACGCCGGGACGGCGGTCCGGTAGCGGGCCAGCGCGACCGTCAGGACGGCGACGTCGGCGGCGCCGACGCCGGGGATGCGACCGGCCGCGCCGAGCGTCCGGGGCCGCCGCGCGGCGAGCTTCTCCCGCGCTTCGAGCGAGAGCGCGCGCTGCGTCGCATAGTCGAAGTCCGAAGGAATCTCGGTCGACTCGGCCCGCGCGGCGGCGGCGATCGCCGTCTCCTGGCGCCGCACGTAGCCGGCCATCTTGATCTCGATCTCGAGCCGCGCGCCGATCTCCGCCGGCACCGGCACCTCGAGGGCTTCGGCCAGGTCGGCGAAGCCCAGATCGGGCCGTTTGAGCGCGTCGGCGGCGGTCGTCCCCGGCGCGAGCGCGACCCCGGCGAAGGTCCGGCCGCCGATCCGGCTCCGGCGGGCGATCTCGCCCGCAGCCGCGAGCGCGTCCCGGCGCGCCTCGAACGCCGCCCAGGCGGCGTCGTCGACGAGACCGGCTTCGCGGCCGATCGGCGTGAGGCGTAGATCCGCGTTGTCGTGGCGCAGGATGACGCGGTGCTCCGCCCGCGACGAGAGCATCCGGTACGGCTCGTCGACGCCCTTCGTCACTAGATCGTCGATCAGCGTTCCAATATAGGACGTCTCGCGCCCGAGCCGGAGCGGCGGCCGGCCGAGCACGCGGCGCGCGGCGTTGATCCCGGCGATCAGCCCCTGCGCGGCCGCTTCCTCATATCCCGAGGTCCCGTTCAACTGCCCGGCGTGAAAGAGCCCCGCGACGCGCCGCGTTTCCAGCGAATGATCCAGTTCGGTCGGATCGACGAAATCGTATTCGACCGCGTACCCGGCGCGCAGCATCTCGACGTCCGCAAGCCCGGGCAGCGTCCGCAGGAGTTCCAACTGGACATCGGCCGGGAGCGACGACGAGAACCCGCCGACGTAGAGCGTCGGCTCGTCCCAGCCCTCAGGCTCGAGGAAGACCTGGTGGCTCGGGTTGTGGGCGAACTTGACGACCTTGTCTTCGATCGAGGGGCAATAGCGCGGCCCGATCCCGCGGATGAGGTCTAGCCCGTAGAGCGGCGAGCGGTGCAGGTTCTCCCGCACGATGGCGTGGGTCCGCTCGTTGGTGTCGACGACCCAGCACGGTAGTTGCGGCCCGGCGAAGCGCGCCGGCGAGGAATACGAGAAGACCAGCGGCTCCGGGTGCGGCGCCTGTACGGTCGTCGCGGCGTAATCGACGCTCGATTTGGCGATCCGGGGCGGCGTCCCGGTCTTGAGACGCGCGAGCGGGAAGCCCGCCGCGGCCAGCGCGCCCGAGAGCCCGAGCGCCGGCCGTTCCCCGAACCGGCCTTCGGCCTTGGTGACCTCGCCCTGGAAGGTCTTGCCACCCAGAAACGTCCCGGTCGCGAGCACGACGGAACCGGCCGCGATGACCTCGCCGCCCTCCAGCACGACCCCGCGCACCGCGTCGCCGGCGATGACCAGTCCTTCCACCATCGCGGCGACCACGGTCAGATTCGGCGTCGTCGCGAGTTCGGCCGCCGCAGCGCGCACGTAGCCGGGCTTGTCGGCGAGCACGCGCAGGGCGCGGACCGACGGTCCCTTCGACTCATTGAGGAAGCGTGCGTGCAGGGAGACGCGATCGGTGATCCGCCCCATCGCCCCGCCGAGCGCGTCGATCTCGCGGACGAGCTGCCCCTTCGCGCTGCCGCCGACGGACGGGTTACATGCTAGCGTGCCAATACGCGCCGGGTCGCCGGAAACGAGCGCCGTCGCGACGCCGAGGCGTGCCGCGGCGAGGGCCGCTTCGATCCCCGCATGCCCGCCCCCGACCACCACGACCTCAAATTGCTGCGCCATCAGCGCCCTATCTTATCAGAACCGCGGCTTGCGCGTTCAAAAAAGGCGAAGGGCTCACCCTTGCGGGGAACCCTTTCGCTGAATGAGATAACCGGAATCGAACCGGCGACCTCCGGTTTATCAAACCGGCGCTCTAACCAATTGAGCTATATCCCCACGACTTCAATGATAGTTGATTCTCCCAGCGACTACAACACGAGGCCCCGCCGCGGCGACGAGTGTGCGAGCTTGGCGTATTCCCGGGTTGCCAGGCGCCGCGTGTACCCGCGCCGCCGGCCGGGCACGTTTTGGCCATGAACGAGTTACGCACCAACAAGATCGCCGTCCTCACCCTCGACGGCGTGGAGAAAGCCGAGATTACGGAACCGGTCAAGGCGCTGCGCGACGCGGGCGCCGAGGTGACGGTCATCTCGAAAGAACGTAAGCCCGTCAAAACGTTCGAGCACCACGATCCCTCCGACACCTACCCCGTGAACAAGACCTTCGACGAGGCCAAACCCGACGAATACGACGCCCTCCTCTTGCCCGGTGGCGCGCTCAACGCGGACGCGCTGCGCATGGTCCCGCAAGCGCGGGCGTTCGTGACGTCGTTCGATGCGGCGAAGAAGCCGATCGCGGCGATCTGTCACGCGCCGTGGCTGCTCGCATCGGCGGGGATCCTCAAAGGCCGCAAGCTCACGAGCTACTTCACGATCCAGGACGATCTGCGCAACGCGGGGGCGACGTGGACCGACGACGCCGTCGTCACCGACGGCAATCTCATCACGTCGCGATCGCCCGATGATCTCCCGAAATTCAACCCGGCGATCATCGAACTCTTCGCGAAGGCGAAAGCGCCGGCGCTGGCCTAGCGGTTACGGATCGCTCGCGATGCGCGAATACACGGCCGCATCGTGCAGCAGTCCGCGCGCGATGACCCGCGCGCGCGAAATCCCCTCGTAGACGAAGCCGGCGCGTTCCGCAACGCGCCGGCTTTCGTAATTCCCCAGCGCGGCGACGATCTCGATGCGCTCGATGCCGAGATCCGCGAACGCCACGCGCGTGAGCGCGCGCAGCGACGCGTGCATCACGCCGTGCCCGCACGCGAACGCGGCAAGATAATAGCCGACGCTCACTTCGGCCGGCGCGTCGAGATTGCGCAGCCCGATCGCGCCCGCGAGGCGACCGTTCCACCAGATCCCGAACGCCGCCGCGCGGCCCTCGCCGTGCTGCGCGATCTGTTCTTCGAGCGACGTGCGCGTCGTCGCGAACGTCGTCGTCTCGGCCCACGCGAACCAGCGCGCGAGGTGCGCGCGGTTGCGTTCGATGAGTTCCCAAAAGCGGCCGATGTCGGCGCGTTCGATCGGCCGCAGTTCGATCGTTTCGTCGACCGGGACCACGCCGATGACGTTCATTTGCCGATGCAAAAGCGCGCGAAGATGCCGCCCAGCGTCTCTTCGGTGACGGCCGCGCCCGTGATCTCGCCGAGCGCGGCCGACGCGGCGACGAGATCGCCGCTGATGAGGTCGAGCGGTTCGGCGGCGGCGAGCGTCGCGCGCGCGGCGGCGAGCGCGCGGCGCGCACGCGCGACCGCGTCGGCGTGCCGAACGTTCGCGAGATGCGCGCGCGCAAGATCGATCGTCTCGCCGCCCCACCCGCGGCGCGCGATCGCCGCGCGCAGCGCGTCGAGCGTCTGCGGGTCGAACACCGAGCCGACGAGCGCGTCGGCTTCGTGCGCATCGCGCGCGGCGTAGCCGACGGTCGCGCGATCCGCCTTATTGAAGAACACGATCCGCGGCCGGGCGCGCGTGCGTTCGAGCAGCGCGCGCGCTTCGCTCCCGAGCGGCTCGCTGCCGTCGATCACGACGAGCACGAGCGCGGCGTCCGCGATCGCGCGTTCGGTGCGCGCGATGCCGAGCCGTTCGATCGCGTCCGGCGTGTCGCGCAAACCGGCCGTGTCGATCAAGCGCACCGGAACGCCGCCGATCGCGACGCGTTCCTCGAGCGTATCGCGCGTGGTGCCCGCGATCTCGGAGACGATCGCGCGATCGTCGGCGAGCAGCGCGTTGAGCAACGACGATTTCCCCGCGTTCGGCGGTCCGGCGATCGCGACCGCGTAGCCTTCGCGCACGAGCCGGCCGCGTTCGCCGTCGCGTTCGAGCGCCGCGAGCGCGGCATCGACCGCGTCGATGCGAGCCGTCAGCGCGGCGCGGTTCGGCTCCGGCACTTCATCCGGATAGTCGATCGCGCCGGCGAGATCTTCGAGCACCGTTTGCAACGCCGCGCGCTCGGCGTCGATCGCGCGCCGCAGAGCGCCCGCGAGGTTCGCCTGCGCGGCGTGCACCGCGGCGCGCGTCTCCGCATCGATGACGTCGGCCACCGCCTCGGCCGCCGAGAGATCGAGCTTGCCGTTGAGAAACGCGCGCTGCGTGAATTCACCCGGCGCCGCGAGCGTCGCACCGGCGGCGAGCAGTGCGCGCAGCGTCTCGCGCGCCGCGAGCGGCGAGCCGTGCAGCTGTAATTCGATCACGTCTTCGCCGGTCACCGAGCGCGGCGCGTCCATCGCGAGCGCAAGGGCGCGGTCGATCGGTGCGCCGTCGCGGGCGCGAATCGTGCCGTAGACGACGCCCCGATCGCGCAGCGGTTCGCGCGAAACGAAAACGCGCGCGACGATCGCGCGCGCGTCCGGTCCGCTGACCCGCACGATCGCGATCGCGCCGCGCCCCGGCGGGGTCGCAAGCGCGGCAATCGTGCTCATCGATCACGCGTCCTTGGGAAACACCACGAGACGCCGGTCCGGCTCGACCCCTTCGGATTCGGTGCGCACGAACGGCGATTCGGAGAGCGCGATATGGACGATCTTGCGCTCCGATGGCAGCATCGGTTCGAGCGCGACCGGCTTCTGTTCGCGCACGACGCGTTCGAGCGTCGCGAGCGCGAGCGTCTTGAGCTGGTCGGCGCGCCGCGCGCGATAGCCCTCGGCGTCGATCGTATAGTACTTGCGGTTGTTGCGTACGCCGACGTTGAGGATGTTGTTGAAGATCAGGTTGAGCGCTTCGAGCGTGTTGCCGTGCTTGCCGATCAGGCTGGCGAGATTCTCGCCGCGCACTTCGAGGTAATCGCCCTCCGAGCGAGCGATGAACACGATCTCGGCGCCCTCGACGCCCAGCCGCGCGAGGATGTTTTCGAGCAATTCGCGCGCGGGCTTCGCGGCTTCCGGCTCGGCCGTCGGCTTCGCGCGTTCGCGCACGATCGGCGGTCCGCTCGAGCGGCGGCTATCGCCGCCCGCACTCGGCCCGCGTCCGCCGCTCGGCGGCCGGCCGCCACGCCGGCGCTGACCGTGGGCGCGCTTTTGCGCGGCGCCGTCGAATTCGTCGTTTCCGTCCATACTAGTTCTGGTTCGCGCCTTTCTTCGTGCGTTTCGCGTTCGCCCCGCCGGTCCGGTTCGCTGCCTTACCGTTCTTCGCGGGCGTCACATTCTTGGGCTGGCCGAGCTTGTTCCCTTTGGCCGGCCCGGTCTCGAGAATCGGTTCGGCCGCGACGAGCGTCGCCGGTTTGCCGATCAGGCCGTAGCGCCGATACAAGATCAACTGCTGGGCCATCGTGAAGATGTTGAGCGAGAACCAGTAGACGATCAGGGCCGACGGCCAGTGGGCTTTGAAGCCGAAAAACGCGATCATCAGCGGTGAGACGAACGCCATGATCTTTTGCTGTTGCGCCATCGCCGGATCCGTCGACGGCGGCGAACCGAAGCGCACGCTGAAGTACATCGAAATGACGTAGAGCGCGAGCAGGAAGACGTCGGGCTGCGCGAGGCTTCCCGCGAAGAAGTGGAACGGAACATCCTTGAGCTGCTCGGCCGTCACCGCGTTGAACGGATAGTACAGGTTCGGATACTGCGTCGCGAACGATTGATTGATCCACAGGAAGTTGAACGACGCGAGCTGACCCGATTCGGTAACGGTCTTGATCACGTTCTGAACGGCATAGAACAAGCTCAGCAAGATCGGGAGCTGGATCAGCAGCGGCAGACAACTCGCGAACGGGTTGACGTTGTGTTCTTTGTAGAGCGCCATCACCCGCGTATTCATCTCTTGCGGGTTGTCTTTGAACTTGGTCTGCAGTTGCTTGACGAGCGGTGCAATTTTTTGCATCTCGGCCATCGATTTGAACTGCGATTGCGAGAGCGGCCACAGCACGATGCGGATGACGAGCGCGAGCAACACGAGGTCGACGCCCCAGACCGGCACGATATGGTGCATGCCGCTCAGGAGCGCCCCGAGCACGGCGACGACCGGGCTGAAGAGATGTTGGAAAAACGCGAAAATGCCGCCCACGCGATCCTTACTTTCCGAAAGGGTTGGGGACGGGGTCGGGCCCGCCCGGATTCCAGGGATGACAGCGGCCCAGACGCCGCGCGGCCAGCACGATACCGCGCACCGGACCATGAGTTGCTACTGCTTCAAAGGCGTATTCGGAACAACTCGGCGTGAACCGGCAGGCCGGTGGCAAGAACGGCGAGATGACGAGCTTGTAGAGCCGCAAAAGCCCCAGCAGCACGAGCCGCAGCACGCTCACCCGGCCGCCAGGGCAGCGTCGAGTTCGCGCGCGAGATCGGGGAAGGCGACGTCGGCGGCGGCCGGCCTGGCGATGATCACGATGTCGCGGGCGGGCGCCATCGCGAGGCCGGCGCGATCGAGCACGGTCCGGACCTGGCGCCGGAGCCGGTTGCGCACCACGGCGTTGCCGACGGCGGTCGAGACGGTGATCCCGACCCGGGTACGCTCGCGCCCCGGGAGCGCGAGAACGACAAAAGCCGCCGCCGCCAAACGGCGACCGCGGCGCTGAACGCGGGCGAAATCCCCGCGGCGCGTGAGCGAATCCCAGGCCCGCATGGCTAGCGCCTCGCGGCCACTAGACGGTGAGGCGCTTGCGGCCTTTTTTGCGGCGGGCGGCGATCACGCGGCGGCCGTTCTTGGTGGCCATGCGTGAGAGAAACCCGTGGACGCGCTTGCGGCGCCGATTGTGGGGTTGAAAGGTGCGCTTCACGAGGAGACTCCGGTACAAAAGAAATGCCGTTCGAGCGGCAGCACTCGATTGTACGCCGGGAGAGCCCCCGGGGTCAAGGTGAGTCTGCCGGCCGCCCGCGAAGCATGCAACGATGATCGCCCCCGGTTTGCGCACGTCCGGCGGGGCGGCGCTGGTCCTCGCGCCCGTGACCCTCGCCGACTTCTTCGCGACCTATTACGAGACGCAGCCGCTCCATATCCGGCGCGCGGACCCCGGCTACTTCGCGGCCGCCTACGGCGTCGACGAGGTGGAATCGTCGCTGGTCGTCGCGGGGGCGGACTTCGCGCACGTCGCGCTGGTACGGGCCGGAAAGAACGAATTGACCGCCGAGGAGTTCGGGATCGAGACGCCCGCGGTCCGGGCGCGCCAGACCGGCAAGCCGCCGCAGCGCCGGATCGATTCGCGCGCGGTCGCGACGTTCTTCGAAGCGGGCTACACGCTGATCCTCAAGGATGCCGCGCTCTTCAGCGCGCGGCTGGGCCGCTTGTGCGACGAAGTGATGCGCGACCTCGGCTGCTATTTGCAGGCGAACGTCTACCTTACGCCGCCGAGCGCGCAAGGGTTCTCGGTCCACCACGATACGCACGATACGCTCACGATTCAAATCGAGGGCGAGAAGACATGGCGCATCTACGAGCCGGTCGTCGAACTGCCGATCGAGTCGCAGCCGTTTCCGAGCGGGGCGCAGGTGCCGGGGCTGCGGGTCAACCGCGAGGTGACGCTCGCGGCCGGCGATACGCTCTACCTGCCGCGCGGTTATCCGCACGAGGCCGTTTCTTCGAGTGCCGGCCGCTCGCTCCACGTCACCTTCGCGCTAACGCCGATCCGGGCACTCGACGTCCTCGACGTGCTCTTCCGGCTGGCCGGCGATGCCGAGGTCGGCCTGCGCCGGGCGCTCACGCCGGCGATGCTCGACGATCCGGCCTTCGAAGAACGGTTCGCGGCCGACGTCCTGCCGCATCTGCTCGCCGCCTTCACGCCCGAGCGGATCCGGTTCGCCAAAGAGTACGCGATCAACGAGCAGTACCGGCTCGTCCGCGGGCAAGCCGCCGGCCAGTTCGACAACCTCGCCGGGCTCGCCGGGCTTGCCGATGCGACGATGCTGCAGGTCAATCCCGCGCTCCCGGCCCAGGTTCGCGACCGCGGCGCGACCATTGACCTGCTCATCGCCGGCAAGTCGCTGGGCTTCCCCAAAGTCTGCGCGCCGGCGTTCGAGCGGATCGCGCAAGGCCCGATCAGCTTCGGCGAGCTGGGCCTCTATCTCACGCCCCAGAACCGCGCCGTGTTCGTGAAGAATTTGGTCCTCGAAGGGTACCTGCTCATCGGGGACGAGCCGGGGTAAACCACGACTCCGGGCGCCCGGCCGCGGCGCCGGATGCGAACCGTTCTTACATTATCCACACGTGTGGACAAGGCTGTGGAGAACCGCCGCGTGAGCCGCCCCGAAAAGGCTTGCACGACACCGATTCCTGCCGGATTTTCTGCGAATTTCGGGCTTGCGAAAAAGCCGCGAAAAGGTCGCCAAATCCAGCGCGAACACCCCGCGAGACGCCTGTGGATAAGTGGAGAAAATCGCTCTCGTTTTGCGCAGGAAGCGGGGCCGGACGGGCCAATCCGAGAGGCTCATCTTTTCCCCGCCCGGTTTCCGCCGGAGCGGTTCGTCTTCGCAAAAAGTGGTTGTCGGATGAACGGTGTGGTTGGAACCAGCGAGTTATGGTTGGCCGCGCTCGAGCAGCTCGAGCGCAAGTATTCCAAGCCGATCTTCGAGATGTGGCTTAAGCCGATGCGGCTGGTCGATCTGACCAGTTCGGAGATCGTGCTCTCGGTGCACTCGAACTTCGCTCGCGACTGGGTCGAGAACCGGCTCAAGAAGGACATCGCTGCCGTCCTCGCCGGCGTCCTGGGCGCCGAGATCGGCCTGCGCTTCGTCGTTGCCGACGCGGATTCGGGCGAGGCGTCGGCGGCGCCTGAATCGGCGGGCACCGCATCGACCCGGTTCGTTCCGGCCGACGACCTGCGGCCGGGAAATCTCAACCCGCGCTATACGTTCGATGAGTTCGTCGTCGGGCAATCCAACCGTTTCGCGCACGCGGCCGCCCAAGCGGTCGCCGAAGCGCCGGCCAAGGCGTACAATCCGCTCTTCCTCTACGGCGGGGTCGGGCTCGGCAAGACCCACCTCATGCATGCGATCGGCCAGCGCGTGCTGGGGGTGAATCCCGGCGCGAACATCTGCTACGTCTCGAGCGAGAAGTTCACCAACGAATTCATCATCGCGATCAAGAACAATCAGACGGTCGAGTTTCGCAACCGCTACCGCCACGTCGACGTGCTCTTGATCGACGACATCCAATTCTTGGAAGGCAAGGAACAGACTCAGGAAGAGTTCTTTCACACCTTCAACTCGCTGCACGAGGCGCAGAAGCAACTCGTGATCTCGAGCGACCGCCCCCCAAAAGAGATTCAAACGCTCGAGAACCGCTTACGCTCGCGTTTCGAGTGGGGTCTGCTCACCGACATCCAGCCGCCGGATCTGGAAACGCGCGAGGCGATCCTGCGCAAGAAGGCCGACACCGAGAAGGTCAAGGTCCCCAACGAAGTCACCGCGTTCATCGCCAAAGTCATCCCCTCGAACATCCGCGAACTCGAAGGTTCGCTGATCCGCGTCGTCGCGTTTGCCTCGATGACGAAATCCGAGATTACGGTCGAACTCGCGGCGGAGGTCCTCAAGAATGCCGTCGCGCAAGCGCCGCTGCATCGCATCACGATCCCGCTGATCAAGGATCGCGTCTCCAAAGCGCACGGCTTGACCGTCAAAGAGATGGACAATCCGCGGCGCGACCAGCGCCTTGCCGCACCGCGCCACATCGCGATGTATATCGCCGCCGAACTCACCGAATGTTCGCTGCCGCAGATCGCGCGCGAGTTCGGCAAGAAGGACCATACGACGGTGATGTACGCGCGCGACAAGGTCAAGGATTTGATGGAACGCGACGAAGCCTACCGCAACAAAGTCCGCTCGCTCATCGCGCTCTGCCAAAACGAATAGCTTGCACCCTTCGCATCCTCCCATCGCCCCGGGCACGTCGCCCGGGTTTTTTCTTTTCGTACCCCCGACGTCGCTGAAATAGTTCACCCTTTTGCTTACACAACGGCGGTTCACAAGCGCGGTGCAGATCGTGCGAGCCCCTCTCCACCGCTTCGCACACCCGTGTGAAAAGGTGAGCATTGCGCGAACCGATTCGAAGAGGGTGGAAGCCTTGCGAATCGCTGCACCGCCCCGGCGGCGCGCAAACCCGGATCGCAGAACGGCGCGCGCACTTGTCCACACACCTCACCGCGTTATTACTATGAAGGTTACTCCATACTTATGAAAGCCGGGCGACGGGCGCAGCGCCCCGCGCGGTGGACAACGCCGTCTGCGCGAGCCACGAGGTCCGCGCGGGCATCCCGGATAAAGCGAGCACCGCCGTGAAGTTTACTTGCAGCACGAAAGATATCGCCGCCGCGGTCGGCGCCGCGAGCAAGGTCGTCAACGCCCACACGACGGTCCCGATCCTCTCGAACGTGCTCCTGACCGCCGATGCCGGCGCGATCAAGGTTCGCGCGACCGATCTCGAGTTGACGCTCGAACACGCCTTCCCGGCCGAGATCGCCGAGTCGGGCGCCGTCACCGTCCCGGCCAAACTCTTCTCGGGCTATCTCGGGAATCTGCCGGCGGGATTGCTCGAACTCAGCGGGTCGCCGACGCGTGCCTCGGTCAAAGCCGAGCGTTCGAACTACGACTTTCATGCCTTGCCGCCGGATGAGTACCCGCCGCTCCCCGCGGCGCAAAAGGGCGCGTCGTTTGCCATCGATGCGAAGACGTTCCGCGAAGGGGTCGCCGCGACGATCTTTGCCGCCTCGAGCGAAGAAGCGCGCGGTGCGGTGCTGATGGGGACGCTGCTCGAGATCGAAGGCGATGCGATCACGATGGTTGCGACCGACGGCTACCGGCTCGCCAAGTGGACGTCGACGCTCGCCCGCGGCCTCACCGAAGGCAGCGCGAAATATATCGTGCCGTCGCGTGCCCTCCAGGAAGCGGCGCGCAATCTCGGCGCCGCCGAGATGCTCGAGATCACCGCGCTCGGCGCGCAAGCGAACCAACTCCAGCTCACGGCCGACGCGACCTCGATCGTCGTGCGGCTCGTCGACGGACAGTATCCGAACTACGGGCAGGTGATCCCGGCCAAATTCGATCGCCACGTTACGGTCAACACGAGCGCGCTCATCGGCGCGTTGCGCCGCGCCGAACTCGTCGCCGGCGACCGCGCCTCGATGGTCAAGGTCGCGATGGCCAATCAGCAGCTGATCGTTACGGCCAATTCCGATCTCGCCGGCAACGCCTACGAAGAACTCGAAGTCGAGCAAGCCGGCGACGACATTACGATCGCGTTCAACGCGCGCTATCTCGTCGAGATCCTCAACCACGTCGATTCCCCGCAGGTCGTCATGGAGTTCTTGGGCGCGCTCTCGCCGGCCGCGATCCGGCCGCTCGAATCGAGCGACGTCGGCAAGCAACTCTACGTGTTGATGCCGCTGCGACAGTAGGTTCTTGCTTCTCGAACGCCTGCGGCTTGCGAATTTTCGCAATTACGAGAGCCTCGACGTCGAGCCGGCGCCGGGGCTCAATGTTTTCGTCGGTCCGAACGCACAGGGGAAATCGAATCTCCTCGAAGCGATCGCGATGCTCGCGACCGGGAAGTCGTTTCGAGCGCACCGCGAGTCGGAGCTAATCCGCGACGGCAACGAGCGCGGCGAGATCGCGGGTGATGCGCGGGTGCGCGCGGGCACGATCCGCTTGCGTTGCGCGATCGTGCGCAGCGCGAACACGACGCGCAAATCGTTCGACGTCAACGGTGCGGCGGTCGGCTTCGCGCGCTTTCTCGGCAAGGCGCGGGTGGTGACGTTCGTTCCCGCCGATCTGCAGCTCGTCGCGGGTGGTCCCGCGCTGCGACGTTCGTTTCTCAACGTCGCGCTCGCGCAAGAATCGGCGGCGTATTACCGCCACCTCGCGCGGTATCAGAAAGTCATCGCCCAAAAGGCGGCGCTCTTGCGCGGTGCGATCGCGCCGGACCGCGATCTCTTCCTCGCCTACAACGATGAATTGCGTGCGCCCGGCGAAGCGATCGTCGCCGCGCGCGCGGCGTTCGTCGCCGAACTGGCCGCGGCGACCGAGGCGATCTACGCGCGCTGGCGGGGTGCGCACGAACGGCTTGCGGTGCGCTACGCGCCCAACTCCGGCGAGCGCGGCTTTGCGGCGGCACTCGCGGCAGAGGCCGAGAACGAGTTGCGCCGCCGTCAAACGCTGGTCGGTCCGCACCGCGACGATCTGCGGCTCGAGATCGACGGCCGGTCGCTGGCCGCATACGGTTCGCAAGGGCAGCAGCGAACGGCGGTGCTCGCACTCAAGGTCGCCGAATACGAAGTCATGCGCACGCGAGCCGGCGACGCTCCGATCTTGCTGCTCGACGACGTCCTCTCGGAACTCGACGACGAGCGGGCGGCCGGCTTTCTCGGCGCCGTCGGCGACTACGAACAGGCCTTTCTGACGACGACGGCGTTGCCGGTGCAGTTCGCGAGCGGGGTCCACGCCTGGACGATCCGCGCGGCGACGGTGCGTCCGCTATGAGCCTCGGGCGGCTGGGCGATGCGCTCGGCGAATGGCGCCCGGCGGGCGGTGCCGCCCACGGCGATCCGCTCGCGGCGATCCGCGCCGCGTGGCCCGGGATCGTCGGCCCGGACGTCGTGCGGTCCGCCCAGCCGAGCGCCCTCGCCGGCAACGCGCTCGTGGTGGTGACGGCCTCGAGCGCCTGGAGCCACCAACTCGCCTTCTTGGAGCCGCAGATCGTGCGCGCGCTGCGCGAACTCCCCGAAGCACGCACGCTCGAGCGGCTGCGCTTCCGGGTCGGCGCGATCCGCGCCCCGCGGCGCGGCACGCCACCCGCCCGTCAACGCCGGTTGCGCGCGACGGGAACGGCGCCGGCCGGTGGCGTCGTGCCGCAATCGGCAGCGGCCGCGCTGGCGAGTTTCCGGGCGGCGGTCGAACGCGCGCGGGCCGCGCACGCGGCGGCCGGCGGCGCATTCTGTCCCAGCTGCGGGGCCTTCACCGACGCCGAGCGCCCGTGCGTCCCGTGTGCCGACGGGGCGCGCAGCGCACGCTGTGCGGCCGCCGAACGGCTGCTCTACGAAGCGCCTTGGCTGAGTTCCGAGGCGGTTCTGGCGCTCGTCCCCGATCTCTCGGCGACGGAGTACGATTTCTGCCGGCGCCGCCTCTTGCGCAGCTGGTGGGACGAGCTGCGGCTCGCCGAGCGTCGATCCGGGGCGCGTGGCGCTCCGCCGCCCGACCGCGGCCGCTTGCGGCGTTTGGCGTCCAGTTACGTCCTGCTCGAGACCCGCATCGATCCGAACCTGCTGGAAATGGACGGCGCGATCCGCCGCAACGCACTGGGCGACCTCTTCGACTTCATCCGTTCGATCGAACATGGCGAAGAGAACTAAGCGCCCTGCGCGTCGAACATAGCGGATCGGAATGCAAGACTACACCGGCGAACAAATTGAGGTACTCAAAGGGCTCGAGGCGGTCCGTAAACGCCCCGGGATGTACATCGGCAGCACGAGCGAGCGCGGCTTGCATCAGTTGGTGTACGAAGCCGTCGACAACTCCGTCGACGAAGCCCTCGCCGGCCACGCGACCGCGATTTCGGTCATCTTGTACAAGGACGGGTCGGTCTCGGTCGAGGACAACGGCCGCGGCATCCCGGTCGACATGCACGCCGAAGAAAAGATGCCCGCGGCCGAGGTCGTGATGACGATCCTCCATGCCGGCGGCAAGTTCGGCAAGGGCGGCTACAAGGTGTCGGGCGGCCTGCACGGCGTCGGCATCTCGGTCGTCAACGCGCTTTCCGAGTGGGTGATCACGCGTATCAAGCGCGACGGCTATCTGTACGAGATCCGCTTCGCGCGCGGCAATACGACGCAGAAACTCAAGCGGCTCGGCAAGGCTGAGGGCACCGGTACGTTCCAGCACTTCAAGCCCGATCCGGAGATCTTCGAGACGCTCGAGTTCTCGTGGAAGACGCTCGAGAACCGGCTACGCGAGCTGGCGTTTCTCAATCGCGCGCTCACGATCAACCTGCGCGACGAGCGCACCGATGAGATCAAAGAGAAAACGTACTTCTACGAGGGCGGGATCGTCTCGTTCGTCGAGTACCTCAACGAGAACAAAGAGCTGCTTACGCCGGTCATCTCGACCAACGGCGAACGCGACGAAGTCGTCGTCGAGTGCGCGATGCAGTGGCAGGACGGCTACAACGAAGTCGTCTACGCCTATGCGAACAACATCAACACGATCGAAGGTGGACGGCACCTGACGGGTTTCCGTACCGCGGTCTCCTATCAGGTCAACACCTACGCCCGCAAACGCGGCATGCTCAAGGACGCCGACTCCAACCTCTCGACCGACGATTGCATGGAGGGACTCACCGCAATTGTTTCGGTGAAGTTGCAAGACCCGCAGTTCGAAGGCCAGACGAAGACCAAGCTCGGCAACGCCAAGATTCAGTCGATCGTCTACAACCTCGTCTCCGAGCGGCTCGAGTTCTTCCTCGAAGAGAATCCAAAGTTCGCGCGCATCATCGTCGAGAAGTGCATGCAGGCGTCGCGCGCGCGGGAAGCCGCGAAAAAAGCGCGCGACCTCTCGCGGCGCAAGAATGCGCTCGACGGCAGCGGCTTGCCCGGCAAGCTCGTCGATTGCAAGAATCAAGACCCGGCGATGTCCGAGCTGTTCCTCGTCGAGGGCGACTCGGCCGGCGGGACGGCCAAGGGCGGACGCGATCCGAACACGCAAGCGATCCTGCCGTTGCGCGGCAAGATCCTCAACGTCGAGAAAGCGCGCCTGGACAAGGTGCTCTCGAACGAAGAGATCCGCACGATGATCACGGCGCTGGGCACCGGGTTCGGCGACGAATTCAACATCGAGAAGGCGCGTTACCACAAGATCATCATCATGACCGACGCCGACGTCGACGGCTCGCACATCCGCACGCTGCTCCTCACGTTCTTCTACCGGCAGATGAAGACGCTGGTCGAACGCGGCTACGTCTATATCGCGATGCCGCCGCTTTACGGCGTCAAACGCGGCAAACAGCAGTGGTATGCGTTCAACGACGACGAGCTCAAGTCGATCTTCGGCGAAAAAGATCCCAAAGAGTTCACGATCCAGCAATATAAGGGCCTCGGGGAGATGGACGCCGAGCAGCTCGCGGTCACGACGATGGACGCGTCGAGCCGGCGCCTCAAGCGGGTCACGCTCGACGACGCCTCCGAGGAAGCCGAGCGGATGTTCACGACGCTGATGGGCGATAAGGTCGAGCCGCGCAAGGAATTCATCCAAGCCTACGCGCGCACCGTCAAAATGCTCGACCTGTAGATCACACCATCCGTAATCGACCGGGGGATGCGGGCGGGCCGTAGGGTAGAGTAGCCGCGTGAAGGTTCCGCGCGGGCGGTGGCTGCCGGCCGCTGTCCTCACCGCGATCGTGGTGGCCGTCGTCCTGGTCGTTCATAAACCCTTAATCGGGTTTGTGATCTCGCGCGGGCTCTCGCTCGCGACCGGCTACACCGTGCGCTTCGACGATTACCGCATCGGGCGCGAGCACGCCGCGTTCACCGGTGTGCACGTCACCAAGAACGGCGATCCGTTCTTCGATGCCTTCCGCGTCGATGCGAGCTATCAGCTGCGCGACATCTTCCCGGGCGGCGCGCATCGCTATGGCTTCGCCGCGGTCGCCGTCGACCGGCCGGTCTTTACGCTGATCCGTCATGCCGACGGCACGTTCGTGTTTTCGGGCAGCAGCGCGGCGAGCGCGACGCCGCCGCAGGCGACGAAGACGGCTAGCGAGCCGCTCTACTTCACGGCGCGCGTGCGCGACGGGACGATCCGCTTGATCGATCAGCGGCCGGTCGCGCCGGATCTCGCCGAGCAAGAGATCGTCGGCGTCTCGATCGATGCGAGCGTCAAATCCGACGCGCGCACGACCGCGCGCATCGACGGCACCGTCGTCGCGCGCCGGACGGAGGCGACGCCGCCGGGCCGCTACCCGTTCGCGATCCGCTCCGTCATCGACCAAACCCGCGGGTTTGCGATCAATCGCATTCGCGCGCGTGCCTTGCCGTTGCGCGGGCTCGTCGACTTCTTCGTGCACACGCCGTCGTTCCGGGTCGACGACGGCCTGATCGGGGATCTCGATGCGCAGGCGTATGCGATCGCCGACGGCCCGGGCGCGCCGCTCGTCTATCATTTCGGCGGCGGTGCGCGCGTGAGCGACGGCCGGTTCGCGATCGCACCGCTCATCGTTCCGGCCCGCGGGGTCGGCGGCCGCGTCGCGCTCTACGACGACGGGATCACCTTCGCGAACATCACCGGGACGGCGGGCGGCGTCGCGCTGCACGCGCAGGGCGGGCTCTTCGATTGGAACGCGCTCGGTTTTCGCATCGGCCTCGTCGCCGACGCGGATCTCGCCCGGCTGCGCCGGCTCTTCGCGTTCTCGGCACCGCTGCCGCTCGCGGGCTCGATGCATCTCGAAACGCTGATCGCGGGGAAAGTGGCGAGCCCGGTGATCTCGGTCGCATTTTCGAGCCCGCAAATTCGTTACAACACCATCCCGTTCGAACGCCCGAGCGGGCGGCTCGCGTATTTCGACCAGACCGTGCTCTTACAAGATCTGCGCGGCACGTTCGGCGGCGCGCAGGCCTCGCTCGAAGGGCGCCTGCTGACCGGCGGCAAGACCGTCGATACGCTCATCGCGCTCGCGGCACACGCGCCGGGCAACGCCGTGCCGTATGCAGCGACGGTTGCCCCCGATTCGAAGCTCGACATCGTCGGGTTGCTCAGCGGCGATGCCGGCGGCTACGTCCTGCGCGGGACGCTCGGCACGGACGGCCCCACCGACGGCAGCGGGTTCTTCCGCATCGATCAGCGCGGCGACGGCGAGATCGGCCCGTTTGCGTTCCGGCGCGCGGACGGCTCGTCGTTCTATGGCGCCCTGCGCTACGAGCGCTCCGTCTCGCAGAGCGGCGGCTGGCTCGACGTCGACCGCTTTCGCCTCGCGAACGTAAAGACGCCGCCGGTCTTTCCAAACGTGACCTTGCCGCCGTTCCCGGCCGTCGCCGGCGTGCTTAGCGGCGCGATGGTCGGTGCCGGATCGCCGTCGTCGTTTACGCTCGCGGGACGGATGCGGCTGCGCGATGCGGTCGTCGTGGGTCTGCCGCTCGGCGACGCGGAGGCCGAGCTGGGCGGCAGGCTCGCTTCGCTCGCGCTCGGCCATCTCCGCGTCCGCGGCCCGCTCGGCGGCTTCGACGGTGCCGGTTCGTTCGGAAATGGGATCGTCGCGATCACCGGCACCTACGACGGCTCGTTCGAAGCGCTGCGCCCGGCGACCGGGATCACCGATGCCCACGGTGCGGTGCGCGGTCCGGTCAAGCTCGTCATCGCCGACAAGCGCATCACCGTCCAGACCAGCGGTGCGACGTTCGCGAACGCGCGCTTCTACGGCGTCGCGCTCGAGCGCGCGGCGGGGACGATCGCGCTCGAGAACGGTGTGGTGCACGTGATCGCCGCCAACGCCGCGATCGGCGGCGCACCGGTCGTCGCGAAGGAAGAGCAGGGCGGCGCGGTTGCCATTTCTGCGCCGGGCGTGCCGGCGGCGGCGCTGGCCGGGACCGGCTTACCCCTGGCGAGCGGTGCGCTCTCCATTTTTGGCGACGCGCGAATCGCGCACGGCTTTGCGTTCTCCGGCACGGTTCTCGTTGCCGACGGGAACGCGGCGGGGTATCCCGTCTCGGGCGATGCCGGCGTGGAGGTCGCGCTGCCCAGCGTGCGCATCCACGGCGGCACGGGTGCGCTCGGCAGAACCTTCGGCACCTTCGACGGGACCGTCGACGGCGTCGGGACGCCGACGGTTCGCTACGATGTCAACGCGGGCGTCGCGCTCGGCGATTTGCGGCTGCTGCGGCGTGACCTTAAGCTGCCGATTCGCCACCTGCAGGGGAGTTTCTCCGCGCAGCTGCGCGTGCGCGGCAGCGGCGGCGCACCGAGCGTGTCGGGACCGGTCAGCGTGCCCGAATTTTCGTACAACGGGCTGAACGGTCGCGATGCGCGGGCGACGCTCGTCATCGCGCACGGCGCAATCGCCGCCCGGCACGGCTCGTTTACCGTTGGGTCGACGCACGCCGAGATCGACGGGTCGTATACGAACGCCGCCCGGTTCGACCTCGACCTCAGCGCCCCGCACACCGATCTCGCCGATTTCAACGATTACTTCGATGACGCGGGCGTGCTCGCCGGAACCGGCAGCATCGCGCTCTCACTCCACGACGACGGCGCGTCGGTGCGCGCCGCTGGGCACGCGGCGATCGCCGGGTTGCGCGTCCGTTCGCTGCCGTTCGGCACGACCGCTGCCGACCTCGCGATGCACGGCCCGGCGATCGCGCTGCGTGCGACGGCCGACGGCCCCGCCGGCGGCTTCGCGGCGAACGGCGACGTCATCCCGGCAGCGGGCACGTTTCGGATGGCGCTTGCGCGGGCGCGCTACGACGGCGCCGTCTCCCTGCGCGGCGTCGCGCTCGGGACGTGGCTGCCCGCGCTCGGCCTGACCTATCCCGTGCAAGGCACGCTCTCCGGCTCGGTGACCGTCGACGGGCGTGCGCCGTCGCTCGGGCTCGGCGGCGATCTCGCCGTGAACGACGCCTCGGTTGCCGGCTACGCGATCACCCATGCCGAGGCGCATGCTGCGGAGCGCAACGGCACGATCGCCATCACCTCGGCGACGGCCGATCTGGGCTTCGTTCAGCTCGATGCCCACGGCACGTTCGCCTTCGCGCCCGGGGCGCCGCTGGCGCTCGACGTCCATGCGATCGCGCCGGATCTCGGCAAGGCGGTGCATGCGCTCGCGCCGCAAACCCGCTCGCTCGATCTCCGCGGCGCGTTCGAATCGACCGCGCAGCTCCGCGGTACGCTCGCCGCACCGCGCTTGATCGCCGGGTTCGCGATCGCCGGCGGCGGCTTCAACGCGGTCGCGATCCCCCAGGTGGTCGGCGAGGCGACGCTCGATGGCAGCGCGTTTACGTTGCAGAACGCCGACGTCTCGTTCGCGCACGGTCACGCCTCGATCTCGGGCGCCGTCCCGCTCAACCTCGCGCCGCTGACGCTCGGTCCGCGCGGTTCGCCCGTGTCGGCGGAGTTAACCGCCGACGGTGTCGATCTCGCCGCGTTCGGTCCGCTCTTCCCGTCGGGCACGAAGACCGGCGGCACGCTCAACGGCCGGATCGGGATCGAAGGCACCGTCGGACGCCCGCAACTCTACGGCGCGCTGTCGCTGGTGAACGGCTCGTACGTCTCGAGCGTGGAGCGTGCGCCGGTCAAAAACGTCAACGCGTCGTTGATGTTCGCGCAATCATCGGTCGACCTCCAAACCTTCCACGCCGGCCTCGGCGGCGGGACGCTCGACGGCAGCGGCCGGCTCGATCTGCCGTTCGCGCAAACCCCGAATCTCGGCTACGCGGTCCGGCTCGTCGCGAAGAACGCGGACCTCGATTTCCCGGCGTATGGGAAGGGGCAGGTCGACGGCAGCCTGGCGATCGCGAGCGGCACGGTCCGGCCCATCGTGACCGGCTCGGTCGCGGTGAGCAATGCGACGATTCCGTTTCAAACGCTCTTGAACGCTGCGGAAGGCGGCGGGGGCGCTGCGGCGGGGCCACCGTTCGACCTGGACTTCAACCTGCTCGCGAGCGCGGGGGCGAACGTGCACGTGCGCAGTTCGACCCTCGACGTCGGCGTGACCGGCGCGCTCGACCTGACCGGGAGCATTGCGGCGCCGCGCCTGGCGGGGACGATCACCTCGACCGGCGGCACGTTTACGACCTACAACCATGCTTTCCGCGTGCAGCGCGGCATCGTCCGGTTCGTGGCGGCCGACGGCGTCGTGCCGACGCTCGATCTCGTTGCCGCCGCGCACGTCTATAATCCCGATCCCGACCCGACCCGCAACATCGCCGGCAGCGCCAACATCACGGTCACGGTCAACGGCCCGGCCGACGGCTACAAGGTGACCTATGCCTCGAACCCGGCGTACTCGGAGGCGCAGATCGCGGCGCTGCTGCTCGACGTTCCCGCGATTCTGGGCGCCGTGAACTTCGGGACGGTCGACGGCACGGTGCGCGGGGCGCCCGGCGAAACGAACGTCCTGTTGCCGCCCGGCGTCACGCCCGAGCAGACCGGCGTGATCACCTTCAACGACGAGGTGTTCTCGGTTTTCAGCACCGCGCTCACGCAGCATGCCCTCAGCCCGGTCGAGTCGGTGTTTCAGCGCATCTTCGGCCTCTCCGACTTCGGCCTCACGATCGATCGCACCGGCGGCATCGGCGTCTCGGCCCGGCGCCAACTCGGCCAGCGCGACTTCTACGCCGTCGTCAATCAGACGCTGAGCTATCCGCAACGCAACAGTTTCGGCCTCGAGCTCCGCCCCGACGACTTCAGTTCGGCGTCCCTAACGTACTACCACCAGATCGGCGTCGCGTACTTGCTCACCAACCAAATCCAAAGCGAGTCGGGCGCCTTCTCCACCTCACGCGATGTGGGCGTGCAGCCGTACGGGAATCGGTCCGGCGTGAACTTTGCTCTCACGCGAAGGTATCCGTAGGAAGGCGCTCCGCTCTCGCTGCGCGCCCCCCGCGCCTTAGGCGCGGGGCCCCCGGGTCCGGCCTCGCCGCGACCTGGCTGCTATGGCAGGATGGTCCTGTGCTCGGCCCATCGCC
>Ga0116231_10005599_pt1 | contig 24639 bp, 20 predicted proteins | sample S1TSphgellanicum_2_FD_89695 | JGI IMG/M metagenome (GOLD analysis project Ga0116231, IMG submission 89695) | Host-associated microbial communities from peat moss isolated from Minnesota, USA - S1T2_Fd - Sphagnum magellanicum MG | ecosystem: Host-associated > Plants > Peat moss > Unclassified...
ATTGGCTTCTTATTATCGCAAGTTCATCAAGAACTTTGCAAAGATAGCCACACCTTTGACAAACCTTTTGAAGAAGTCATCCGGGACTTACGAATGGGAGGAGGCATGCAATGAGGCCTTTGACACCTTGAGAGGCATTTTGGTGAAGGCGCCCGTGTTGAAGTTGCTCGATTTTGACAAGGACTTTGAGATCCATTCCGATGCTTCCGACTTTGCCATAGGAGGAGTCTTAGTGCAAGATGGAAGGCCGGTGGCCTTCGAAAGCAAGAAGTTGAGTGAGACGGAGCGAAGGTGGCCAACACACGAGAAGGAAATGTGGGCGGTCATACATTGCCTCAAAACTTGGGGCCACTACATAGGCTCCAAAGATGTGGTGGTGTGGACCAACAATGTGACCTTGAAGTACTTTGCCACTCAACCAAAGTTGTCATCAAAACAAGTAAGGTGGCAAGACACATTGGCCTTGTTCAATGTGGACATCCAGCACAAGCCGCGAAAGGAGAACATAGTCCTCGATGCCTTGAGCCGGAAACACCAACTTAGAGTGGTGTATGTGGGAGAGACGAAACTTCAAAAGGAAGTTAGACTAGCGAGCCGCCGAGATGTTTTTGCCAAGGAGGCAAGGCAAAGCATCCAAAATGGAGCCAAGTCCCACTTTCATTTGCAAAATGGATTATTGTGGTACAAGCAAAGAAGGCTCTATGTTCCAAAAGGGAGGTTAAGGGATGTGCTTTTGAAGGAATGTCATGATGGGCCCCTTGCGGGCCATGGTGGTGCAAAGCGCACCACCACATTCTTGAAGAAGTCCTACTATTGGCCCAACTTGAAAGAGGATGCGGAAGAATACGTGAAGACTTGTTTGACTTGCCAACAAAACCGGGTGATCAATAAAAAGCAAGCCGGGTTGTTGCAACCATTACCCATTCCGGAAGGGCCGTGGGAAAGTGTGTCCATGGATTTCATGGTAAGCTTGCCCCCATCAAGGGGCTTTGATGCCATCATGGTGGTGGTTGATCGATTTAGCAAGATGGCACACTTCATTCCCACCAAGGAAAGTGTTACGGCCCAAGAAACGGGAAGGTTGTTCTTCACCCATGTGTTCAAGCATCATGGCCTCCCAAGGGACGTTGTGTTGGATAGGGACATTGTTGAGAGCAACATTGATTGTTCCAATTTTTATAACTTCCCCATGCTGCTCGAAGCTTCTTATCACAACCTCCCCAATCCAAATAAAAAAAGTAACATGGAATTTTTTCATTTGTGAACTATGACTATGAGTTATACATCTAGTGCCCAAAACAAATCATATCACATCAAAAATAGTAGATGAAACTTTGTTTAGGTTTGGTGTGTACCTTGTTATTAGAAAAATCAGCCAACTGTTGTGCCACCTCGGTGATGGAGGGGGGTCGTTCTTGACTTACACACTATGTAAAAGATCCCATGACACATTTGGATGAACCATGAGGTTTTATATGTACATGGATAAACCATTGTTAGAACTAAAAAAAATTGTAATTACTCAAGTTTTATAGGTACACAACACTATCTTTGGATCCCATGCAATTTTTTATCTTCTTTTACAATTACATATGGACTGTCCATGATCATTGGTGATGTAACATAATTAAAACTATCGACTCTAGCATCATTTTAGCACCATATGAAACCTCATGAGAGAAAGTTGTTTGGCCATATCAATCCTTTCAAAAGGTGAATGGTGTAGTGTCATTGTTTCAATTTGGAATGTGATTATTACAGTTGGAATGCTTGTGCATTAGTATAACTTTTTGTGAAATTTAGTAGAAACATTTGTGTTTGAAGAGTTGTAGATGTAGTAGGTATGTCCATGATATGCTACAACTGCAAAAAATGGGAAAAATGTGTGGCTAGAGGTGTTAACAATTGCAAATTGGGGAATGGAAATTTGTAGGTTGATATTGGAGACTTGTTGTTGCCAATTAACACTGGGAGATCTATTGTCTCTTGCTTGTTGATAGAGCCAAATTGTCTTAGTCAAATAGTAATATTTGCAACCTCCTTATAATCTGCCATCGCCATATTTTGATGGGGTGAAGTAAGTTGTCTTATCGAAAACATGTCTTGCCGTGTTTGATAAGAAGACCCACATTTGCTAATGTATCTGCATTTGAAGCTGGAAGATCAATAGGTATTGAACTTGGATGGATCATCAGCAATGGAAATTGTTTCCACTTGATTTGTAATTTTTTCCAACTTGATAACCCATTTTTTCCCATCATAAAATTGCATGATCCAGTTAATTATGATTTGGAGTAATATCGTGTAGGCCAAATATCCTATATAACCTAATAGGACCATGAAAGCCAACATGTGGGATCGACTCTCTTTCTTTTTCCAAACTTTTCAATCCCTTCCATCCTCATCTGTGCCTGTCATAATTTCTTCACTGGTTTCATTGAGATTGTTGTCTAGGTTTGTAGTTGAATGTTATGTGTGTAATAGGGAAGCTTCTATGGTTCAAAAAGCCAATTGCACTTGGAAGTCTTGAATAAAAACAAAACTCAGTTTCCTAGAATTTAAGATTATTTTTAGTTTGGAGTAGATCACTCAAGTGTATGGCATCTATCATGAATGTCTGTCAAAATGAGTAATGGCAATAACTATTTCTCTTCAAATTAAGCCCATCCATGATAGGGTTTTTGTTTTCAAATTTTTTATGTAGCTAAAATGGTGATAATCCATAAGATGATTTAGTGGATTTGGACTTCTACATCTTGGCTACCTACTAGAAATTAAATCATCAAAATCTGGTGTACTTTTCTTTTTTCAAAACTTGGCAAATTTGGGCAAAGCTGGTTATGAAAATTCTTTTATGTATAGGTCAAGATCATACTTTTCAAGTCAAAATTCATAATTTTTTTGTTGAAAACCCTATAAAAAACATTTCATGGCTCTCACTTTGGGCATTTCTTAAGGCCATTTGAGAGCAATTCGTGTTTTGGCTTTAGGTCTTGTTATTCACTTTTTGTAAGCATGGCTTAAGAGTGCAATGATGTCCATCAACTTCCTTGGATTTGTAACCACCTTGATGTGCCAAGCTATCTTTTTCTTAATAAAAAAACCACTACATTGATGAGTCAAGTACTAAAGTAGTATATGTGTTGGGTGTGCATGCAAGTATGGGAATGCCAATGTGTGGAAGATTTTCATAGATATCTTTGATTACTTCCCACTTCCTACATTGGTAAGATTTTTGGCAATCTATTTTCCATTTTGAAATGATCATGTCTAGTAGGTAGCCAAGATGTAGAAGTCACAATTTTACATGAAGCTAAGAAACAATAAAAACAACATATTATTATAGATTGATTCAAAGAAAAAAAACTTCTAATCATAGATGGTGGACAAAGAAAGAAGTGTTCAATCATAATTTCTATTGAAGAGAACTCTAAATATCAAATTGAATTCCATTTGAAATTGGCAAGCACTTGAGCACATCTAATGATCAACAAATAGAAAACTCTAGTATTAAGAGTTTGTGACAAGTGCCATTACTTTGGAGATTGTATTCCAAGAAACATACTTGAACTCTAAGATTATTCAACAACTCTCACTAGTAAAAAAATTGTCGTTTGCAACTTGTCTTATGCAACTAAAAAATCTCACATGCAACTATTTTGGAGTTACATGCAACATGTGCAGTTGCATGTGACATTTTTTAGTTGCATAAAACAAGTTGCAAAAGACAATTTTTCTACTAGTGTCTTGAAACAACTTATGTTTAGTTCACCAATATTGGGCGTGTATTTGGAAGGACCTAAAAATGGCAAGACTAGAGAGGGGCTACTATGATTTTTTGTTTCTCATTTTTGGATGTGAAATTTCCAACTATCATAACTATTATCATAGATTAAGTTCCTTTTTAAAACACTTATCTATTCCCACTATTGGGAATTGATGAACATGTTTTGAACTTAGACATTGACATTGATGATGACAGTGTTAGGAAATATTTAAATCAATTGAAATTTTGATATATAAAATGTTTTATGACATTTTAACATCCATATCTTACTTGATTATGACATGGTTGTAATTATTTGTACATGGATTCAATGTTGATATGTTAGATGATAGTTGCCACTTGTTTTCATTAATGGCAATCCATTAGTTGAAGTCATTTGCATTCATATGTTATTTCCTTTATGCAATCCATATTTTGTTTCATCCAATCGCTAACACATTTTATCATCCATTTGTTAGTTGATGGTCATTAACGTAGTTGAATACTAGACTAGTGAAATTAGCACACATGTGAAGTTGGGACATGTTTCTTACTATCCACCGAAAGTGTAGGCTGTCCAACTGAAAAGATTTTGTTGATGTTAGGAATATTTGGCAATTGTCCACACAGTCGAAATTACTTTCAACTCTTTACCAATTATGTAGACATGTCAACTTAAATGGAATCACAAATATATATTTTTTAATAAAAAAATCTCAATTGCAACGCAGTTGCAAACGACGTGTAGATGAAAACATTTTGGTTAAAAAAGGGTTATTTTTTACTAGTGTCAATTCTACCTCCCTCTTACTTGCTTTCTCTCTTAACTAGTCTAAGGCATTCATTGCCTCATTTTGATATAGTAAGGAGTATAAGAAAAGCCAAAGTGAAAAAATGAAAAGACATTCTAAAAGACATGTTGGTTCTTTGTACTATGGCTAAAAAATGGAAAGTGGCAACACTTGGAGAACAACACAACTTTTAGGGCATATTGTCCTTAAGAAGTTGACACCTATAATTAGGTTTACTTATACATCATCATTTTGCATGGAATTAGGGGAAACAAATTGGTTTTGAATCGGTAGCTTTGTCAACATGTTATTATTGCCTTGTTGAACCAATTCCAATTCAATGAAATTAGGTTTGGTTTCAATAAAATGTTATGTTATCAAACCTTTCTTGGTTTCAACTGGTTATGCTTTTAACAAGTTGTTAGAATAGGTTTTCTCAACCTACTACTAGTTAAACATGTTATCAAAATACTTCACCTCTAATGGTTCCTCTAATAGAAAATCATTAGGTTTAACCAAAATAGGTTTGATTGTTTGATCCCTTATAAATTTATAGGGTTTCAACTTGTTAGTATTGATTAGTACCAGGTTAGGATCAAATTTATTGATAATTACTAACAATACTATATTAGTGGGTAAATAATAGTGGATCATGTATGGTCCAAATCATCATCTCTAAAACTTAGGGGTATGTGCCTTGACAACCCCTAAAAACCATAAAACATAATTTTTAAATTGATATTTTGTTTCAATGTACTAGTTCTGAGACCATAATGATCGATTCCATTGGTTTGAATCTATCAAATCTTGGGCTACTAACCAATTTTCCTACAACTTTTCTAACTTTGACAGGCAGCTAGTTAAAACGTTGATAGGGTTTGGATCATATAATTGGCTTGGCTTGGATGGTAACAAGTACTTTATGGTAATAATGGGTATAATCCATAAACAAGTTGAAATGGAATGTGACTGATTCCAGCCTTGAATAATGACTCGCTAGTTTAATAGGTCCAATAAAATCTAGTCCGCATTTTTGGAAAGGTTTTTCAAGCAAAGTAGTAATTAATTTTTCCATATTTTGTGCTAACATGTTATTTGTTCGTTGGCATAAATCACAAGTATGACAGATTTCATGAACATCTCTATTCATGGTTGGCCACCAATAATTGACATCAATAATCTTTTTCACAATGATATCTGAAGAGCAATGTCTTTTACCAATTCCACTATGTAGTTCTATAGTATGGTTCGCATTTATTCATGTTGCAAAACATGACGAAATCTGTTGTCTTGCCCAAATTTGCAAAATATTTCGTTTTGTAACACAAACGGTTTAGCTCTTTGAGCTAAATATTGTCATTGTGAAATTATAAATCCTTCTTGCATCATTCCTTTCATCAAATAATCATAAACACTTTGTAACCCTTCTGGCTATGAAGTGAATAGATGAGCATTAGTGGTTTGATCAGAACTCCAATTGGTTATGCTTGATTAAGCAATCTACTCAATGCATATGCCATCAAATGGGATCTACCATGCCTATAAACAATTTCGAAATCATATTCCAAAAATAACAATAACCACCTAGTTATTCTGCCAAAAACTTGTGGTTTATTTACCAAGTACACTAGGGCCATGTGATCAACATAAAACACAAACTAATTACTCAATAAGTAATGTATGAGTTTGTGTAAAGCATAAACCATAGCTAGGGCTTTTCTCTCAGTAGTAATATAGTTTCTTTTGGCTAAATTTAACAATATGGAAACATACATAACTAGTTAGTCAAATTTACTAATTGGGTAATGTGCTAGTATGGTTCCTACTGCTAATTGAGATGCATTTGTATGAACATGAAACTCAAGCTCCCAATTTGGATTAATCAAAATAGTTTGTATGTATTAGTTTTTAATCTCCTCCAAAACATTTTGGCATTTTTTAATCCATTCAAAGACTTCAAACTTTTTGAACAACTTAGTGATAGGTGACATGCTTGAAGCAAAGTTTTTAATGAAACACCTATAAAAATGGGCCATCTCGTTAAAAAATTGGATTTCATGTGGGGTAATAGGTACTAACATGTTCACTAAGGCTTCAACCTTTTTAGGATCCATGACCTTGCTTTCTTTGGACATTATGAATCCTAAAATGGTCCTTGAAAACACCATGAATGCACATTTGTCAAGGTTTAGACTAATATTGAACTCTTTACACTTAAGAAAACACTTTTTCAACTTATCAAGGTGGCTTGACATGTCGTTGCAATAAAGTCGTAAAGAAATATCTTATGAACACATCAATGTATTCATAGAAAGCTTTTGTCACTTGCCCTTTGATAAATGGGTGGTCCATTTTTTACACCAAATGGCATCACAACCCACACAAAAGCCCCCCAATTTGTTACAAAGGCGGTTTTCTACTGGTCCTTCGATGCAATTGATATTTGATGATATCTTGAAAACTAGTCCAAAAAGGTATAAATTGTGTGTCTAGCAATGGTGTTGATAACCTCATTCGTAAAAGGCAATGGGTAAGGATCCTTCTTGGTTTTTGCATTGAGTTTCCTAAAATCAACATAAATCCTCAACTTCCCATTCTTCTTAAGAACAACCACTATTAGAGATAGTTGGGTTGCTTCTTTAATTTGTTTGATAAAACCAACAAATAACTTGTTTATATATTGTTTAAAAATGGCAGCATAATTGGGATTTAACTAGTACCTTGCTTTATGAGTAGGTGGTATTGTGGTGTCTAATTTGATCTTTTGTTGTGCAATCTTTGGTGGTATACCTTTTAACTCTTTGTATGTCTAGGAAAATACAACTTTGAATTCCTTTAGAAACTCAATCAGTTGATCTATGACAACTGGTTCAAGTGCAAAGTTCATTTTCACTTGTTACACATTCTTTTTGGTACTCAAATTGACTTTAGTCAATTGCTCCTCCTCAATAATAATCCATCCTACTATGGTTAGATCTTGTATCCATTCTCGAGCATATGTAGACCACTTTAGGAACAGGTTCAGTATGAGTAGGTACTAATGTAGTTCGTACTGAAAATAGGTTTAACTTTATGGCAAACATCACATCTTTTTCATCATCAGATATTCCATAATGGAAATCATAACAAACTAAGACTTATGGTCTTTTGGTTTGAATACCAAGTTTATTGGTAACAAGTATGGTTCTTATTATACCAATTCCTTGTATGGTTATAGTATTAGTTCCCTAATCATGGGATACTTTTGCATATGTCAACCATGGGCATCCAAATAAAATTGAATAATTAGAATCCAATACATTACTATTGATAACAATAAATGTAACTATATAGGGTATTCCATGAACAAATATCTTCAGATTCTTAATAAGACCAAGTGGCTTGGCTATGGTTTGATTTGCCATGCGCAAATTATGAAGTGTTGGATTAGGTTTTAACAAACCTAATTGTATCTTCATATTTTCAATAATGATGTTTACCCCAAATCCTCCATTAATTAGCACATCATCAATAAAATTCTTACCAACTTGGATTTGAATCACAACCATCTGATGATCAATAGCTATTGTTACACAAGCAGGTTTAACTTGAACAAGTTCAGGTTGGATTGGTTGAATAGGCTTGATCAATTTGAAAATGTATTGTTTAATGTTTAACACAATCTTCAAAAGTTATCCCAAGTTAATCACATACTTAGTCTCCAAAATTGGAATATTGATGTCTTTCATAATCTCCTCCAAAGTCTTTTATGGTGTCATGGTTTGTGATGTCAACTAAATAGGTTACTTAGTTGTAACCGGTTAACTTACTGATTTTAGTAAATTAGCCCAATTTGAACAAAGTGGTCCATTTGAATCAACAGGTGCTTGTAACATTGAGTCACTTCCTTGTAATACCTTGATGGTATGAACAAAATAATTACACAATTATTCCTCTATTCACCAATTAATTGTTGTTTTTTCCATCATTAGTTCTCGTTCTCTAAGAACATGTTGTTTTGATGTTTGGCTACACATTGTGACAACTACAACTACATTGACTAGGACATTATCAAGTTTGGGATTTTTTGCTACTACAATAGTAGTAGTGTTTGGTTTAGTTCGGAACATATTTTGAACTTCTGTTTTTCTAGGACAATTAGGAGCATGATGCTCAAAACTAGATTATATAATACAAGGATATTTTAAGGGCACTTTGGCTAGTTTAACAGGTTATGCAGTCCCCTTAGCCATTGATTTAACAACTTTAGTGGGTATAACAAGAACTGTTAGTTGTTCTCTCTTTATGTTATGACATGTTTCTTTAGCATGACCCATTTTACCACAATTTGAACATGTTAATTACTATCTAAAAGTTGTATAGGTGATAATGGGTTATGCAATTGGTTTGGACTTTGGTTACATTATCAAAACATTATAGTTTGTTGTAACCAGTCCACTTTCTTCACAAATCATTATAGTTTCCTTATGCTTAATCAGGGTATCTTTCCTACTCTAAATATGGTAGTAAGGAAAACATAAGTAGCTTTCACTTGGAAATAGTTAGCCAATTTTAGTAAACCTTCGTAGTAAACTTCTACCAGTTTGCTGACTTGTTGTTGAATATTCCTTAATTGCATGTAAACTTTTTCGTCATTCTTCAAGGTTTGAAAACGCTTGCAAAATGCTTACTCTAGTTCATCAAAAGTGCAGTTAGGATGATCTTACCCCATTCTAAGATGTTATATCATAAAATAAAACCAAATAAGTTGACCATGTCTACCTCCATAGTCTCACCATTGGCTCTGATCGTTTTCTTGAAAACTCTAATGTGAACATCAAGATCAGTATCCTTCACACATGTGGGATATTGGAGCTTTCAGTATGGCAACTTATTGGTTCGTTCAGATAGAACTAAAACCAGTTGATACCGTGGTGGCATAAATATCATTGGGTTAGGTGCTTGCCATCCACAAAATTCAACAAGTGGATTTAGCGGCGGTCCTCTAGGTGGGTCTCGATTAGGTGATCTTCCTCCTAGTGATCCTCCATTGGGTGAACCTCCAGGCAATTCTCCACTAGGCTAGGATTGTGAATTAAACCTTTTGGGCTATTGAATAGGAACACCATTATAATAAAATGGAAGCCCAATGGTAACAGGTATACTGACAGGTAAAGCAATTGTTGTTGCTTAGGGAACAAACACTCCTTTTGTGACAGGAATTGGTTGTTATAGTCCTGAAATGGGAATTTTGATAGGATATTGGTTTTACACCAATTTTTCAATAGGTGGCACTCGTTTTAGTCGAGTAACATTGACTGCATACACCTTGTTCTTTCCAAAAATCAATGGATCAAGTCCTTTAATTCTCGAATAATACATTGAATACATGTTAGGATCCATAGGTATAAAATATGGTTTTGTATTGTACCACATTGAGTATGGTATTATTCTAAGTTGCCCTACTATCAATGGTGTAATAGTTGTGGCCAACCTACATATTGATTAACCAATATTGGATTGGTAACCAAATTCATTTGTATCAAAGCTTGTTGTACAAGTACACCAACATGGGTTGTTAGTGTGTTCAGTACCATAGGCTACAGAGAAGTTTGAAGTTATTCTCTCATTAATTTCTTCAATTTATCATCCACAAAAGAACAATTCTTGAATTCATGTTCAACTTGTTGATAATATGCACAAGTTAATGTAGTTACAACAACAAGTTAGGTGGTTGTAACCAGTATACTTTGTTGAACCAGTGGTCGTTCAATGGTTCTCATGATAGGTACACTTGGCCAAACATGTTGATGAAATGGTTATGTTTATTAAACAACAACAAGGGCCATTATTACTTCCACCGATTCTTCATGTTGTTGAAAATTTGATTGGTGTGAAGGTCTTTGCTCCAAGTAGCGTAGTTGTTCCAACTAGGTTAAAAATTATTACGCTTCAATTTTGAATCGGCTGCAGTTGGATTCAAAACAGGAATTGAGTCATATGTATAGTAGCCAACAACCAATGTTAGTCGCAGTTACTTTAGGTATATAATAACCATGTGTTGCAAATTGCCTTATATGTCTTGCAAAGGTTACTTCATCCGTACGTTGAATAGGTTTGATATTATGTTCACTTGGTTGTGCATTCAACCTTCGTTGTTGGGACAACTACTAAAGTGTCAAAAATCTTGGATTTCCTTTTGATTAACAGGTTGCTTATGAAAATATCAAAATTCAACATGTGAATCCAATAAATTCATGATTACTACTTATAAAAAACAAAAGTATGTTCACAAATAAAAGCTTATAAAACTCCTAAAACTTACTACAAATTTAAACCTAAAACATTAAAACAAAACAATTACTAAAACTATAAAGCATAAGCATTTTCTTTTGCTTATAATTTCGTTCCATTGCATGGTTGCTAAATGTTAAGGGTATTTTTTGCTCCATGTGGTTTTTTTTCTATCTCAAATTTACAACTTTGGTTTACTTATTTGCATCAATAGGTTGTTGTAGTTATGAACATCAAAAAAACATAAGAAGTATCTTAATTTCTTGCTTATGCATCACAAAGAACAATCTCAAGCTAACATTCTCCAAAATAGAAAGGAAATAATGTTTAAGAAAACCTCCAACAATCTTGATTCAAAAATCTAAAACTTTTGTAAGAGTTACACACAAAAATTAGGAAAGGAATTATTTCCCTCTAGATTGAAATCCTCTTAGTTATATTGATTCATAATGTTGTTATAATTTAAATAGTCACTAGCTAATACAACTCAAAAATTAAAACAAACTAATGGTCACAAGTTCAAATTCTCCTATTTTGTTGACTAAGTGGTTATTGCAACTGTCTGGTTATTAGTTCTTATAATGAATTAGTTATCTTTTGAATCGATTAATTAGAAAATTAAAGTATCCTTAATCAAAATATCTTACTAGTTATTGGTTAAATAGACCAGTTATTATATACATTAAAATATTGGGTTAACACAAATCCACAATACATCAAGGTAAATGCACAATCAACAAAGGAAAAGATTGAGGAGCTTTAAATGTTACTTAAAGAGTTCAAGGATGTGTTTGCTTGAGCTTACAAATATATAAAATGCATACCTTTAGAATTGGCTCAACGTAGAATTGAATTAGATACTTCAATACCACTAACACATCAAACAAGGTACATATTGAACCTTGATTATGTTATAGTTGTTAAATAAGGCATTGACAAATTATTAGCAATTGGATTCATTCAACCAATAGAGGAGGTTACATGGTTATCACCCATAGTGGTAGTACTTAAAAAGAATGGCAAATTGAGAATTTGTGTGGATTTCAAGAAGTTGAATAAGGCAACCAAAAAAGATCCTTATCCTTTGCCATTTCCTAATGAGGTATTGAACATTATAACAAGGTATGAAGCCTATTAATTTTTAGATGGATATTCATGATATCATCATATTTTTATAGCCCTTGAGGATATATACAAAACAACTTTTGTAACAGATTGGGGAGCTTTTGTTTGGATGGTGATGCCATTTGATGTCAAAAATGGGCCACCAACTTTCTAAAGAGCAATTAGCAAAACCTTCAAAGAGTACTTAGACCAATTCATGAAGATATTTTTAGATGATTTTATAGTTTATAATGATATGGAGAGTCATTTGATGAAGCTTAGACTTTGCTTTCAAAAATGTAGAGAATATAAAACTAGTCTTAACCCAAAGAAATGTGCCTTTATTATATTTTCAAGATTGATTTTAGGGTTTATAGTTTCCAAGGAAAGAAAATTTCCAAACCCTAAGAAGGTTCAAGTAATAGTGAATATGTTAGTACCTATAAACCCACAGCAAATTCAGGTCTTTAATGGTATGGCTTAGTTTATAAATGTTTCATCAAGAACTTTGCTTTATCATGGCACCAATCACCAAGTTGATGAGGGGGAAAAAACCCTTTTATTTGGACCACAAAGTGTCAACAAGCTTGGGATTAGATCAAGCAAAAGTACATGGAAGCACCAATTATAATACATCCAAATTGGAAGTTGGAATTTCATGTGCACACAAATGCATCATTATTGGAAGTGGGTGCAATGTTGGCACATAACCCAACTTATAAGTATGACTAGCTTATAATATATGCCTTTAGGTTGATCAATAAAGTAGAACAAAATTATATTACCACAAAAAAAAAACACCTTTATGCTTTGCATAAATTCAAACATTTTTTGTTGGGAAACAAATTTGTTTTTTATGTAGACCATATGGCTCTAGTGCACTTGGTCAACAAACCACATGTGGCAAAAAAGACAGCAATATGGTTATTGGTATTCTTGGAGTATGAATTCACAGTAGTCTACAAACTTGGTAGAACACATGTAATTACTAATGTTTTATCTAGATTACTAGATAGTTTAGAACCATTGGGTGTCTTAGATGAGACTATGGATGCATCATTATTTTTAATAGAACCTATATGGATGTAGGAAGTAAAAACCTATTTAAACTTAGGTCAAATGTTAAAAACTTTGAACTTAGCTCATAAACAAAAGTTGGCTAGAAAGGAAAAACCCTTTATTCTAAAAGAAGGAATTATGTACATAGTGGGACAAGACAACAAAATGTTTAGATGTTTGACCACCTTAGAAGCATAGATTATTCTAAAGGAGCAACATGAAGGAGTGGTAATAGGACATTTTGTTGCAGATATTACTACAAAGAAAATTCTAGATGCATGATATTGGTGGCCGACTTTATTCATCGATACTCATGACTTTTCTAGAAGTTGTGATAACTATCAAAAAATTGGAGGAGTCAAAACAAATGTTTTTAGCTATAAGCTAATTACAACAACACTTCTAGAAGAACATTTTATGAAATGGTGTTTAGATTTTGTAGGTCCAATCAAACCAATATGAAGAATAATAGGAAACAAATATATTTTAGTAGCCATAGATTATGCAACCAAGTGGGTAAAGGCAAATGCATTCAAAACCAATATTGCAATAATTACAACCATATTTTATATGAATATATTCTGACCAAATTTGGATGTCCAGTTAGTCTATGGTTTGCATCCTCTAATGCCAACAAAATATGTTTTGTCAATTATTAGTGGGGACCACCAAAATGCAGAACCAACTAAAGTGTTAATAGCCATAATTACAAAACTAGAAAGATTAAATGATAATAGATTGGAAGCTCAAAACAATGTGGGAGTAGATTTATATGGAGTCAATAAAAAAATACTGATAAAAAGTTCCAATTTGGAGATTATGTCTTATGGTTTCTTAAGGGAGGAAAAAAAATTTGGTCAAATTCAAGAAAAGATGGTTTGGTCCATTTAGGGTATAGTATTGCTTACCCAATAATATTGTTCTTCTTGTTTCTATTAACAATTTAAAACTAAACCCGATATTGGTCAATGTTAATAAGTTGAAAACGTATACATATGTGGATCAAACATTAAAAGGGATTCAAAGTTTAGAGGATCAGAAGTCTTTATAGTCCATAGATTTAGACCACATGGAAGAAATATATGATGAAGATTTAGAAGATTAGATAAAAATAGAGATCATTGGGACTAATTAAACAGTAGTGTCAAAAGAAGTCAAAGGAAATATGATGAGTTAACAAATTATGAACAAATACCCATACCATGATTTTATAGTTTCACAGTCACTAGATTGTGGGGAAGATAAATCAATCACATCATAGCAAAATTCTACTAATATGATGACTCAACATAGGCTACAGGAAATTTGTAGTATAAACAACACCAGGTGATCAAATTTAAGGATGTAATCATAATTACTTAATGCCACGTCCACATAATTCCTTGGTTAGCAAATGTTAATTGTAGCCCATGTTGATGTTAGTATGAATTTAAGTAGGAGGCGACATATGTCAAATTTTTAAAAAGAAATACAAATCATAAAAATGTTAGCTCGAAAATGAAAAGTGAAACATCACTTCATGAAACGAAATGATTACATTTTAAAAGGTAACAAACACTAGAATGATTTTTTGCTTTCATTTTCTACAAGCAAGTTTCAATCATTTTTTGTCCCCAAAATGAGTGTTGAAGAAAGTTTTGTGGAGAAATTACAACGATAGTCTAAAGAGAAGTTACAAAAGTTGAAAGAAGAGCAAGACAATTGAGAGAGTATCAAAAATTTGTAAACATTTTGCTTCTATAGTCTAGGTCTCTAGAAAGAGGTTCACCTTTTCCTTCTCTAGTTTATTCTTCTTCTTTTCATAAATCTTCTCCTATATCTAAGTTTGAAAAAGATTTTGAAGCAATCAGAAAAAACGAGAAAGATTGTTAGGAAACATTGAAGAGATGTAGTTCTAGGAAGCCTAAAAGAGAGGCAAGTCCGAATGAACAAGTCAATCCCATTTCCATTTCAGATTTTAAATAAGATTAATAGAAGGACAATTTTCAACAATAACAACAATCGCCATTACATTAAGAGGATCATAGTTAAGAGTAGATTCTAAAAAAAAAGTTCATACTCCCAACAAACATTGCACAAAGAGAACAAGTCAATAAGCAACAACTGCACATCTACGTGCAAAAAAAAAATGTATTCACCAAGATGATGAGGTTAAGTATGTTTTATTCCAATAAAGCAAAGTTACAATAACAATTTAAAGAACATTTTGCTTTGGACAAGTTCTGGAGAAGAAGAGAAAGCCTAGGCAAACAAAGTTGGATTAGTAGGTTTGTTTGAAATTGAGTGGAAGACTCCTCGACATAACATTATGGTTGAATTTTTGAACAACTGGAAGTTAGATCTTGAACATAACAAAAATCAAAGTTATGTTAAGGGAGGAGCAAAGATAATAGACAAACATCTATTAGTAAAAGTTTAAAAAATCTTTCATACATGAAAGACAAAGGCAAATCAAGCATAAATGTCTAATGCCAAAGTAACATTGGCAGATATAGCAAATAAAGTCCTTGACACTTACAACATTGATGAAAAGTGGGTTTTAAAAAAGATGAGGTCAAAATATGTTAATAGAATTGTTGCCATTTTGCAAATTACTTGGTAGAAGGATAGGGTGCAATATTTTAACAATAAGTCTACCATGATGATATCCACAACAGATCATAGAAAGTCTATGAATTGGGTTGTAATCATGTATTCTCAATTGGTAAAAAAATTGATTAAATGGGAGAAATGTCAGAAAAATATGATTGAAGGAACAACCAAAAGAAAACTAAAAAAAGATGTATGCCATTTTGTCATAGTCTGAGAAGTTCTATTTCAAAAGTGGTTTCCACTAGAAAGAGCAAAGCCACAAGAAAAAAAAAAAAAAAAACAACCACAAGAGGAAAAAGGAGAAGAAACAATTTAAGGGAGAAGTTCATTAAGAATGAAAGACCTTTGAACCCTACACACATCTCTCTAAAAAAGGAGAGACAACTAGAGATTAGGATAACCAAAAGAACAATTATGATGTCTTAGTTTGATGATGTGAGGAGAGAAAGACTCTATAAAAGAAGTAAAGAAAATTGGAGGATATAGTAATGAAAGGCAATATTGATTTTCAACAAGCAACAAAATTGCTAAAGAAACAATAACAAAATCAAAGACAAAAGGAAAAATCCATATCTCCTAAATTTGATCCAATACTACCAATTTCTCCCAAGTAGGAATAGATATCAGATGGGTAGGAACATCAAAGATGGCCAAAGAAGGAGCCAGAGTCTTAAGCTTAGCAATTAGCAAAGGAGCAAATATAAGATTTTGATTTGGATCCACCAGAAGTACAACAATTTGTTCCATCACCACATAATAATGAAAGTATGATGCCTTCAATACCACGTTCTGTAACAAACATGAATGTATTTAGAGAAATTTGGACTACACACAAGAGTCTAGGTTAAACTCCTAGGTTTCATACACCAGGGTTTGTTTAAGGGATGGAAGTAGAATTGGATGACCATAGAAGAACTACTATTGTGTTTCAACAAGTAACACAATATAGTGTACAAATGACAAGTATTTTGTTCAAACTTTCTGATCTAGAGATTAAGAATAAGCATATCATAAAAGAGAAGGATGGATTTGTTTAGAATCTATAGGGGGCTTTGGAGAAGGAGTAAAAACTCAAAGCAGAGTCGTAGGATAAGAACAATGAGAATAGTTAAGTATTGGTATAATTTTAGGCAGCTAAACAAAGATCAATAACATGGAGAAGTAGAACAAGAATTTGGAAGACATCAGAATAGAAAGGGATTCCTTACTGGCAACTTTCAAGGAAACATATGCCAATTATTGGAATTTAAAAGCGAAAAAGGATACTTTGAATGTAAAACATAGCAAATTTCATAGAGACTACAAAAACATGGAAGAGATTCTCTTAAAGTAACAAGAGTTGGAGGAGCTCAAAGTGGACAATGCCAATGCATATCAAGCTAAAAATGAGGTATAAAGGCAAACTGACCAAAGGCATGCACAACTAGATAAAAATTTGCAAAATAAGATGGCTTTTAATGAAAAGTTGAACAAACTTCTAAAGGAGACCCAAAAGAAAAGACCATTCAATTATGATATTGTCTTCAAAGAAAACAATGAATTCAAGAAGCATAATACTTTGTTTTAGGTAAAACTCAAGGCACTATCAATGGAGGAAAAAGATGCAAACTTATGGTGGGATGTAGTTCATGACATTGTTTAGAAAGATATTGGGAAGGTTTGCGAAAAGTATGAGAGGAATGAAAGGTTGTACAGACACGAGAATTTTCAAATGGAAAAAAATTATGCCATCATTTGAGTATGAGCCTTTAGTTTTATATCCAAAACTAAACTTTAAATGAGGAAAAAGACAAAGCGGATACAGATGGGCCATGATCATCAGGTATAAGAATAGCAAAGGAGTTAGGAGACCTCAGAGGAGGAGAAGATAACTTTAAGAGGGAGGTTGTTGAGCATACTTTAGAACAAGTAAAATCTATTTTGTTGGAAATCAATTTTCAAGAATATGCATTTATAACCATAAAAGTAGGTGAACAGACACAACTTGAAGAACATACAATTTAGGAGGATTAGCAGGGTCAGATTGAGCTTATGTTAGGGCTGTAACAACAAGATTAGACTCAAATTACATCAGATCTATAATCAAATCAATAATTACAAGTTGTATCAGAGTTACAATGATAGAGGCAAACTCATATCACATTAAATCTACAATTATAACAACTGCTACAAGTGATAACATAGTTGTAATCACAAGAGCAAATAACAACCCATCAATAAACAATTGCACAATTGTCAACAAAGGCATCATAATAGTGACAATAGATTTTGTATATAGTAGAGAATCAAATAATGCTTCAATTTGAAGTATAAACAGAGTATACTATAGTACAAACAAAACAAATTATAATACAAATAGATTAAATTTCTGAATCATAGGATTAAAAATAGTAATAGATAAAATAAAATTTAACACATTTTTTATCCATAATTCTAGGATGTAATTCAGAGTATAGGTTGGGTAATGTTAAGGGAGTAATTATTTGTGGTAATTATTAGTTAATATATCTTTATTTACCTAGTTATTATTTAAAAAATTACTGGTTAAATTACCTAGTTTTTATCACCATTTGAATTTGAATAGAACATAAGACTATTTTTGTTGAAGAATATTTTTGGAGAATAAAAAGAGATGAAGACCATTGTATCATTGGAGAACATGGAGCTTTAATGGAATATGAAAGAAAAACATTTGATTTATGGAAAAAAATTGTTTCCATAATCAAAGTTTGTTGTTTTGATGTTTTTAAAAATCATTATTTTATTATTGAATTTTAATTTTCAAACTAGTTCTAAGTAGATCTAAATGAACAAACTTTGTTAATATTAATTTTATTGCCTTTCAGTCTAGATTTTAGACCAAAATATAGGATTAGAGATTTTGTATTTACCAACAAAACAAAAATAGGTGTAACAATTCAATTTCCGTTCAAAATGTAAATTAAGCGACTCTCATAATCATGAGATGGAATATAATTTGAAATAATGCAAAAACCCACAAACAAAATTTGTTGTGTTATAGTATGGTTATGTTGTCTTCTAAAATAAACATTCTTCTCATCACAAATACGATGGGTGTTATTAGATAAGCTATAATAGAAAAGGAAAAATATCACATTATGAATTACAATCCAACCTAAAATCCCACTATTATTCCAAATAATTAAGTTGTAGAAATTTGAGTTACAAAAAAAATAAAAATGATTCCAAATTAATTAGGACATGGTTTATTAGAAATTCAAAAACACAACATTATGGGTTTTTTTATTAGTAAAAAAAAACTAATTTTCTTTTCAACTACAATTGTAACTATTTGGTCATAAAAATCATTATGTAGTTTCAAAGGCCATTGAGATGTCATGTGATGTCAACACTAATTTTGGGTATTTTTTTTATCATATATATATTTTTTTGCAATAAAATCTTGTTGGATTTTTGTTTCACATGTGTTGTGTTCTCATTCTTATTTTTTATTATTTCATGATCTAGATTTGGAACTAGGCCTTCCCTTGCTTTCGTTTTGGTTAAAAAATCTTGTAATCCTGGTTGTTGTCATGTTCGTGACATAAACAACTTTTAAAACGACTAAAAAAAAATGACTATGATTGAATAAGATTAGTCATAAAAAACATGTTTTAATATCATGGTGGTAATAAAACATTTGACTATTAGTTAACATGATGATCCATACACTATTTTGGAGAAAATGAAGCATTTATTGATTGGTCACTATGTTAGATGATGTCCAATCCCTTAATGTAGCTTTTTGTATCAAGATGCAAGTCCAAAAACTTTACCTTCATTATAATAAATGTTGTATTTTGAATTGGACACAAAAAAAACTATTGTTTTTTCAATGACATTTATAAATATTCAATCATAACAATCACTAAACAATGGTAAAAGATATCAATATGCTACATAACATCATGGTTTTGCAATTGTTTAATCAAATGACAAATTGTTGGTCTTTTTTGATAAATTATCATATTATTTTCCAATTTTTGTACATTAGTTAGTTAGTTGCAAAAACCATCCACCTTTGCGACTAATAACAATTCAAACTCCCATGATGATGACATGGCATGTTATATGCCAACAAGATGATGTGGTCCTATTTGTCAACATCATGATTCATGTCATTGATTTGATGAATTAATTTCATTTATTAGCTAGTTGAAAATCTTGATGTCCTTTGTGATTAATAATGACTTAGTCTTCCATGTGATGATGACATGGCATGCCATTTTGTAATAAAATGTTACAAATTTTCATGGCAATCCATCATTTTTTGTAACACCATAAATTTTTGTGTGTCTTGAATTTATGGCACCGATATTTGTCATGGCGTGCCATAAATTTTTATGTGCCATGAGGTTTTTGAAGTCATGAATTCACATGCGTGTATGTTAAACAATCTATTGTTAACTTGTAATTATTATTGCAATATTAATATTTGTTTTGAAAAAGGTGACAACTCCTTAATTTTTTAACTATTTAAGACATTAGTTTAAGTTAACATCTATTTATGAAGGTAGTTTGTTTTGTTTTGTGGGTATGAAATCCACTAAATCATGATGTTTCATATTGCGTTTTTGGTGTCTTTGGAAAGTTCTCTAAGAGGAGAGGTGCATGTGTTTGGTTTCATGATGTTTGGACTTGCGATGCAAAATCTTTTGAATAAATAATGATTTGTTCATTGAAAATTAAATTAAATTATAGCTGAAAATTTTGGAGGAAATGGAATTTGCCCTAGGTGTTATTGGAAAGATTTTTATGAGTAGGATTTAATGGAATTTATTTGGTAAAACTTGGATTCAAAATGTGGGAGATATTGATTTTAAAATGAGTTTTATTACCTTATTAATAAGTTAACTTAGGTAAGATTGCCTAGGTTACTAACTTTAGGTTTTTTGCCAAGTCAATCTAAGTAGCTTCATTACAAAATATTTTATTAAGTTTGTAACCACCTCAAGTTTGTACGATTAAATATGACTATGACGCGATTACATGAGATTTAATTATCCTAAGTTAATTTATTTTTTATCTTAAGAATGTTTTGGTTAACTTAAGTTAGGTTAATAAATAGTATAAGTTGACAAATTAGTTCATCTTAGTCAACCTAAATAAGTTTGGGTCTAAACTAGGTTAGTAGGTAATAGGTAAGTTGACTGAGGTGGCTAAGTTTAATTCAAGGCTAAAAATTTCGAGCTTTATAATTTTGTGTTAAATATAATTAGTATAAAAGTGCAATGGATGAGGACTTGAACCCCAAAGTGAAGATGAACGGTTCAAGTTCTCATTTTTGCAACTTATGATACATAGGCCGTTTGGCTTAGGTTAGGTAGCCTAGTTTAGGCTTCTTGGGCTAGAAGTCTAATGTTTGTTTTTAATTTAGGCCACCTAGCCTAAGTTAGGGAGCTTAAATTGCCTAACATAAGTAGCTAATTTAACTAGGTTAACTAACTTGACTTTTGATTAAGTGAATTAGGCTAGGTTGTCTAACATAGCTAGGTTGACTTTTGGTTACACTAGTTACATGGGCTAAACTAAGTTGATTTTTGGTCATGTGTAATGATTCATAATGTGTTGTAGATTTTTAACACATGTCATCCATCCATCAAGGCATTTTTTGTAACATTTAGTTGAATAAAACGATTAAGTTGAAATGACACGCATTTTACACGTCATACCGAGGTTAATGATGACATGAAATTCCATTATTATAAAAAAACTTAAAAATTATGATTGTCAAAACAACTAGGTTTTATAATTAAACATCCATTCTAGCTAAATGGGTGAAAGAATATGGGTTTAGCAACTCACTAATCATTAGTCCCATATGTCCTTCCTAACTAGTATGTAGTTGTAAAGGTTAGTTGTAAAACCCAAAATGTGTTTGTTATGAAACAAATAGAAGGTTAAATAAGATGAAATGAAAGAAATATGTATATAATAATGTTTAATTGACAATATTTTTTAATTAATTAAAAAAATGAAAATTAAAAAAGATGTAATGAATTTTTAATTTATAATATTAATTAGGAAATAAATTATTAGCTCCAAATGAAAATACTTTTAAATTTTTTAAAAAAAGAAAGGTTAAATTTGAAATAGAAAGAGGCAAGTGAGGGATACTTATTTAATAATCTCCACTAGACTATGTTTAATAACTCATTAACCAAATAAAATTGAAAACATATATACTAGATTATTTATTTAGGAAATTAATTGGGAAATCACTCACTAATTCCAAATGTAACAAAATGTAAATAAGGAAATATTGAAAATAAAAATAAAAATAAAGGCTAGTAATGTATATTGATGGAATAATGTATACTAGACCTTATTTAATATCTCCATTAACCAAATGAATTTAAAAAAATATTAAATTTCCATTTTTGAAATTAATTTGGAAATAAAATTTTAATTTCAAAATTTTATACCTTTAAATATAAAAATATTGAGAAAGGATATAATTTAAAAATAAAGAGTCTAGTTAATTATCTAAATCTACTCATGTATATTAGATTGCAATTTCAGAAATTATTAACTAAATGGAATTAAAGAGCATATATTAAAATTTCTATTTCATAAATTAATTTGGAAATAACTTATCAGTTCCAAATTTTTTTACCTTAAAATACGAGAATATTGAGAAAGGATAGAATATTAAAAAGACAAAAGTAGGTAAGGGATATATATATATATATATATATATATAACAATTGATTAACCAAATGAAAACTTAAAAAGATATATTAATTTTTTCTACATAGGAAGTTAATTTGAAATAATTTATCAATTACAATTATAAACACCTACAAATAAGAAAATATTGAGAAATGTTAAAATTAAAAAAAGAAAATTAAATAAGGGATATAAATGAAATAATGTCTATTAAACCTTATTCAATAGCTCCATTAACCAAATTAAATTTGAAAAAAATACTAAGTTATCTATTTTAAAAATTAAAATGGAAATAACAACCATTTATTGAAGGGGATGTTAGGAAGAACTAAAAGGACTGGGGGGCATAGATGACCTTTAGGCCGGATTTGAACCCTACTTTGATTAAGGTATATAGAAAGGGGGAGACAATAGGAGCATCCAACCCACCGGGAAAAAATTCACTTAAAGGTAGAAGGGTCTAACCTACCAGACAGGCCAGGACCTTCTATCCCAAAGGGCCTAACATCCGGCTTAATCTCTCCATATATGATGTACATAATGATTTGAAGGATCACCCACATCCAACATGTAAAGGGGTGGTAATCCAATTAATCAAAGGGGGCCCAAATGGCAGGAGATAGGGTCTTCCTAGGAGGGGAAATCTACCAAGACATAAAGTATTCGGAGAATATTTGTAGTGTATGTGGAGGGCACCTTAGATGCATCAATTCCCTTCCTAAAAATTGGGAGGGATATTATGTCTACTCTCCATCAAAGATGGAGGGAAATTATGCCTACTTGTAGGTGTAAGAACCTTCTCACTATTGAAGTGTAAACATAAGAACCTTCCCATTCATATGCCATGTGATTTACATAATCAATATAAATAATGAATTGGGTGTGCATTGCTGTTGGGTTCTTGTCTACCAAACTACACGTAGTACCATGTACCCAAGTAGTAAAGACATGTAATAGGTTGCAACTACTGTTAGTAAACATTGTAAGAGATGGAACATTCATATAAAAAACACTTTTGTAATCATGAAAAATCAATGTAGTGTATATTCACAGGTCCGAATACATGAGTGTCATCATCCTAGGCTGCTTGGTAAAGACTATTTTTTACTTCCCCTTATATTTCTATTCCCCCCCCCCCTTACCTATTCAAACCTTCAAATCGCTATGCCTATGTTGTTCTAATAGGTCCTTTAGGTCGACATGTAAATGTGTTGACAATTGAACTTGGTAGGTCCTATCAAATATTGATAACATGTTTTCCCTAAATCAACTATAGCTCAGTTCGACAAATAGATTGCTTGGTTTTGGTAGGGTCCTTATTGAAACTTCTACAACTACACACTACTCCCTATTTGGTAAGCATTATATTTCTAACTTTATCCCCCCACGACCTTAATGTCCACACAAGGTCATCAAATTGCTGAGTAAACCTATTATTTGTGCATAGCTACTGTGTGAGATCAAGAGATGTTGATTGGGGTTAATAAGTCATCTATATCATCATCGAAGTTGACCTTTGATGTAGAATTATCTTCAAGCATTGTCCCTGGCATAAACTTTCAATACTCATTGTCTTTTCCTAGGACTAGTCAATGTGGCAGGCATTGGTGGAACTCGCATAACATCAAACTCCTCATGTTTTTACGAAGTTGTATTATTAGATGATCTACCTTAAAGATAGAAGCCCATAATGTCGTTGGAGTCCTTTCAAGATGCGCTTTGGCCACATGCAGATTTGGTCCTTTTGTTGTGCAATGCTAGCTTATTAATGTCATTGTTTCCTTTATTATATCCTTGATTACACAACTCTCCAATATATCCTCCAACCTTTGTGCCCATAGTTATATGCCTCCATGGAGTCCTCCTTCACCTTCTTTTCAATGGTATCCGATATAAAATCTCTTTTAACCATGACAAAGGTTGGCTTATGACTGGTTGCCATGGTTTGTTTCAGGTAGTACTTATTGTATGCCACCTCCAACTTACAGTAGTATTGCAATGCATACGCACCCATACAACTTACAGTAGTATTGCAATGCATACGCACCCATACAGCCGATTAGATGTTCCAACATGCCATACCCACGTCCATCATTAAAAACAATGTAATCGCAGAAAATGTTGTACATTAAATACTTTTGAAACTCCCTATCTTGGATCTTCCACATGCAGTGTTTTTTTTAGTGGTCTTGCCTACTGAGGCAAGGATATTGTGTTTAGATTCATTATGGAGTACTAGTGTGAACCCAGTGCATAATGCACCCCGTCGATCCCCCTCACCCAGTCTTTTGCATTTCTCACTTCGGTTCTAAACGGTGACAAACTCTTTTGAGAATAAAAATTTCATGCAGCCAATGGAAGGCC
>Ga0116231_10005603_pt1 | contig 24623 bp, 11 predicted proteins | sample S1TSphgellanicum_2_FD_89695 | JGI IMG/M metagenome (GOLD analysis project Ga0116231, IMG submission 89695) | Host-associated microbial communities from peat moss isolated from Minnesota, USA - S1T2_Fd - Sphagnum magellanicum MG | ecosystem: Host-associated > Plants > Peat moss > Unclassified...
AACCCACTATGTTTCACAGTTTGTGCCCCCGAGCAATGAGCCCAGGCGAAAACTGGTGACAAAACAACTTTGGAAATAAAAGTTTCATGCAGCCAATGAGAAGGCTCAACATGCACTCTTCAAGGGTCCAGTTTTTTTTCTTTTTGGGGGAGGTGGGTGGGAGAGCTAATTTTTGTTTCCTTCCATGTTCCCAATGTGTTCCCAATGTGTTCTCATCATGTTCCATGGAGTTCCCCAAGTTCCCAAGTCGTTCCCCAAAACTTTCCCAATAGCACGTCAATTTTATCCCATATGGTTTGCCCAAAGTTCAACCCTCATGTACTTAAACTTATAAGGGGAGCAATAGGAGAGCACTTGAAAAGAGGTGCTTATATTGGGGAGTGCCGAATGTTCCAAAAACATTGGTGATGGGCCAATGAATGTGGCTTCTTAGTTTTTTTTAAAAAAAAAAAGTGTAGTGTACCCATGAATATGAATCATACTAACATATCTAAAAGGGCCAATAAAAGAAAATGGTTGCTTTTAATTGGCCCATGTGGTAACATTTAAATGCTCACTCTCTTTAAATGTTTCAATTTTTCATGTTTATATTTGGGGATGAGGAAATAATGAGCACTCCATGTTGGATGTGGTAAACATTTGCAAAGACCTAAGTAGGGCAAGAACATGTTGGGTGGAAATGCTCTCAATTCATAATACTTATCATCAAAGTAAGGTCTTTAACAATCACACCCTCCTTAGTGCAAGGTGAATATTTGAAAATTACACAACTTGGTACAAGCTAGGTCTTTGACAAATACACAACACATTGGATATTTTCATCTTTATTCAACGAACGAATTTTCAAATAAAACAAATAAACAACCTCAATACAATAGAATTTGGGTCACCTGCACAAGTTTGTAAGTTGGACCCTTCATTATTTACATAGATAATTATCTTATCATGCACAAGTTTGTAAGTTGGACCCTTCATCATTTACATAGATAATTATTTTATCAATTAGAGCAAACCTATCTAATAATTCTTGCAATTTAGGAGCCATTCCAATACCATTTGTGTCAATCATCTCAAATTGGATAGTTTAGTGCTTCACCTCCCAATCATTGTGGATAACATTGACAACCAGAGCAAAGATGTCATGTGCTCCTTTCAACATCCATAAGTCGAATGTGCAGTTGATAAACAAACAACCAACCAATGTAAACTGCACATATAAATTCATGGTTTTTTCTACTAAGTAGGTATAACAATTTCAACAAAAGCCTTCCTACATGGGAAGACAATTTGCAAATAGAGCCTTATATGATAGCCTTTGGAGCCAAACAAATTTTACAATCCTCATAAGCAAAACCCCTTTCACCATCAATAACATGAGATCATCCAAGAAACCCACTTGGGCGAATGCAGAGTCAAATGGCTAAAAATTGGTAGAAATTATAATCCTTATGAATCCAAACAAGATTTTTTTAAATGATTCAAATGGACATGGTTGTTGTTTTAAAAAATGTTATTATTATAATCTTTGAATAATACATGCTCAATCACCTAAAAATTTTCCCAAATCTATGTGAAAGTTTATATATTTAATGTAGTTGATGTTAATTTTTAATTTGGAAATCCTAAAAGGAAAATCCACGAAGTCCATATGAATAATGGCCCATTTAAAGCTTTCAAAAACAATGTATGTTTTTGGAACAAAAAAATGTAAAAACAAACAAAATTGCAACTCATATGAACTTATGAAAATATGGTCAAATTTGAACCATTCAAAAGTCCCTAACTATTAAATAGTCAAGGTTTTTTAAAAAAAGACTCATGATATGAATTTATCATTTTATATTTCATTATATATTGAATCCCAATAAAAAAAATTGAAATGTAAACTAATATAAATTTTCTCATTTTGTGATGTTCCAAGTAGATGACCAATCTTTATTTTTCAACTTCAAAAGTCATTTATTACTAAAAAATGATTTTTTTACAATAAATAATCACAAAAATACTTTCATAATTAAATTGTTAATTTAGATCCAAGTCTTAATTAATAAATCTAAGGATATATTATTCACCATATGCATTTGAATAAAGGGTATTCAGGAAAAAAAAACCTAAAATGTCACAAAAGTGAACCATTCAATTATGCATCTACCCACCTATGTTGGGTCATCTTTTTTGAACTTACTTAATTTGAAGTAAAAAGAACCCAGAGATTTCAAATGGAAAAACACATGCCCTTTTCTTATTGGCATTTTAATTAGTGGGAACTTTTGCTATTATAATGTAGTTCAAATCTTCTGCCAATCTCTTCATGAGGGGAGAATGTTCACCCTTAATATGTTTTGTCATAGTTATAATTCCATTAGACTTATGTAATCATTGTTTCCTACACTTGGTGCACATGGCTAGGATTTTAGGACCAATAGAATCACTATGGTAGATAATGCACCTCATGAACTGATTATGCTCCAAATCCATAGGTTGGCTGCTATTTACTTTCAAAAAAACCCATGTGAGTGAAGTACAATAATGTGGCTTCCATAGAAAACTTTGTTTCCACAAAATCTCCAATGCATTTTGGTGACGAATGCATCATCATGCACAACTTCAACATGTCAACAACTAATGGACTCTTTGGTTCCCCATGGCAACCTGCTTGAACATTACCAATACTATTGTTTCATGTCCTACAAAAGCTAGGAAATCCTCATTAGAATGGAGATCATGAACACTCATTGTATTCATGATAGGACATGAAAAAAAATTCATCAAAAGATTGTTCAATAAGATTTTAACACATGATCAAAAGAAAAACAAATTATGAAGTATTCACAAATCTTCCTAACCCTTGCAACAAGAAAATTGCTAACAACAAGAGACTTCACAATCCTTTAGGAAAGACAAGGTGATAGTTTAGGGTTTAAAGTTTAAAGCTTCATGAAATGGAAAATCCTAGAGGCCATTTGATGCATCTTGAAGATCTTGTTGAATGTTGCGATATACATTCGTACCCTTCTACAACTTGCTTGTGAATAAGTGAGGAGACTATTAGACGATAAACAAGAAGACAACAAAAAATAGAAAATGGGATAGTTGATTCAAGCAGTTCCCCACCTTTGTTGCTTTACAAATGCATCTTTGAGCAAAGCTTGTAGCAAGGTGTAGAATATAGAACAAGTGAAACACGCAAGAACAATGAAACTTGGATATTAAAGACTAAAACCATTCTAATTAGTTGGCAATAGATAATAATTATGTTGAAATCCCTTGTCTCTCCTAGCTTTGAAAATATAAATAGATTGACTAGCACAAATGAGGCTACAAACTACAACCAATAACTATTTCATGCATTTTCTTCAAACCAAACAACCAATCTGTTTTCTGACTTCTGACCTAAACTACAAATAGAAAATTGTTGAAGATGGAAGCTCAAGAACCACAAACCTTCTTCATGTAAATAATTTGACTTCTAGATTCACCATGCTTGATTGATTCCTCTTAATGCTCCAACGGCTAGTAGGTTGCATTCATAGTTTTGATGGCACATTGATAGAGAGCTCAAAGTGGACATTGCATAGGTAAAAGGAGAATGCAGAAAGTGAAGGAAGTAGGAGATGTGCAAAGTGCAAGTTCTAAAAACTAGAAAACACTAACCCTAACAATACTAGGCAAAGGTGAGTATAAGTCTAGTATTAAAAGGGTATAAGTCAAATTTTTGGTAAATACCCTTTCCAATTATCCCCCCCAAGTTGGGTCTATATTTGAATTTTAGAAGGTCCGGTTATGAAATGAGGGCAGGTACCAAGTTTCTAAAATGCCCAGACGTTATTAGGACGGATGATTTCCTAACGCCTAACATCACAACCACCTAACACCGGCATCAAAACTAAAACACTACAAATTGCATCTAAGGAGAGAAATAATGAAAGTTTAAGGGGTATAAGACATCAAGAATTGCAATGCCATCTTTCTCTACAATCAATGTGCTTGCCTCTGAAGAAATCAGCAAAATGTGAAGATTGTGCAAATAAGTTCTAAAGGAAGGACTTGGTATGGACAAGGCAGATTTACAGTAGATCAAAAGTTTCTAGAGCCCACTCGGATAGATCTGACATATTCCACGTTCCATCTTCCAGTGTTCTGCAATCAAGAAGTGGTTTCAAGGAAACTTTGCTTTAGCAACCTGATACAAAAGCCATGAAGGCCAGAAACACAAAGTAGCAGTGGCAGACATGAGACCTCAACAAAAAAAAGTTCAAGCAAGGCCACAATGGAAGGTGGATGACTTTAGACAGTTTTACACAGAGATGAAGTGGTTGTTTACCCCAACAAAATTTGGAAGTTGTACCAAAGTCATAAATCAGTTTGACAATGGGAGCCAAGTTGTCAATCACAGCTAAAAGAGATTAGAAGTACAGCAGTTTGCTGATTGGATATTTCCCAAAGCTCTCCATCTTGAGCTTGAAAAGAGTTGTGTTTGGTAATGAGAATGAGAAAGCTGATACCAAAAAATGGGGTTGCAAATACAAATATGCACTTTCATGCAGCTTGGCTGCTGAGAATCACTCCACATTCAGCTAAACCATCAAATGCTCATGTTCCTACTCCTACCCACTGCAAAGCTTTTCAAGGGCTGCATTCTCGTCCCCACCACAACTGTCGAGAGCACTTCTTGCTATGTCTTCAGAAAAGCCCATTTCCACAAGCTTTGCTAGCTGCCAAATCCAGCATGTCAATCAGAAGTTAGCAGCTTAAGCACCAACCACACAACACACTAAGTGATGAAAGAAAAGAAGCTCAAGAGCAGAGGAAGTACCTTTTCTTGAATGCCAAGAGATCCCCTCTTGGCAAATGTCTCTGTCCAATACCGTGCAGTTCCCAAAAAGGTCTGATAATCTCTCAAGTACTGCAGGCAGAACATCATCTGTTCAGTAAGTACATCTTCATACGAACTGAGAACTTCTCCATACTTAGAAATGAAGGCAACCTGAAGGAAATTGAGATAAAACCTGATAATTAGGTTAAAGAGATTTCAGATCTGACAATGTATCAGCAAATGCAGAAAAGAGGAAACCCAACCACAATAAGCAAAGAAAACCCAGGGAATTGTTTTAAACCCAGCATCAATCACATGCATTTCCAGAAACCTGTATACCTAGTATTAAACAGATACCATGACATCCCATTGACTTCATCACCTTCCTGACAGTGGGTAGAGGTCAATGGCACACGTGAACCAACATACTCACTCTCTGTCACAAGACCAGTCTTCATGGGACATTTCAGCCATAGTGCTGGCTAGCTCAACAATTCAAAGCTAAAATTGAACAAGAAGAAGACCAAGAAGAAAGATGAACAAAGAAAAAGAGAGAAGAGAAAAAAATATGAATAAAAAACAAAACAAAAGCACAGAACAGAAAAGAGAAGACCCAAAACAAAAAGAGGAAGAATGAGAGAGAGAAACAGGATGGAGAACCTCAAGAGCATCATCTTTTGAGAACAGCATAATCTATCCAACAAGTATCTACTCTCTGCAGATGTAAATTAAATCAACACAAATGGAAATTACAAGACAACCTGATACTGAGGGCAATGAAATTCCTCGCCATATCATAAGAGACTATAATAAACAAAGCTGAGGAGAAAGAGATGGAAAACCCTCAAACAACAAAAATAGAAATGTCATGTGAAAGTAAGCAACAATTTTGCATGTACCATGACCATCAACAGCAACATACTTTGGCAGTGACAAAGTGCCAATACATCCCCACTGAATTTTTTGGTTCCTGACATGGGTATATCAATGTCAAATATCAACTGGCATAGTGTGTAGCTGTCACAAAACCAGATATGAGAAGACTCAGCTATGTTGTGCTGGATAGGCCACCAACAACTGGAAACTGGAAAGAAACTGGAAATGAAGAACAAAGGGGAAAACACAAGAGTAAACAGAAGAAGTAGAAAAGAGACTAGACACTGAGAGTATCAGGAACATGCAACTTCAGAACATTCACCACTAAAGCCCATGTAAGGACAGCCCTTAGGCAACATTTCATAGATCAAAACCTGCTGTCCTCTCAACTCTGGATTGAAAAAATGCAGTGACAGTAGGAATGGAGTCTGAGGAAGTGTAACAAGGGCCAAACAATAGCTTGAGGTGGACAAATGGAGAAGATGGTAGGATGCAAATATATTTCAGTGGACCAACCTGCTGTGCAACAACAGCATCCTGGGGATCGTCAGGCTCAGGTGTTGACAGCAGTGCTTGTAGTGACAGAAGAGCTGTTTTCAGAGTGAGAGCTGGGCTCCACTGATCCTTGAGAATATCCAAACAAATGGCACCATTTTGGCTGCTTACATTTGGATGCCTGAGCCACCAGATGTGCCATCACTGTGAGAGCCAACTTCACTTGACCTCTCACGTACTCAGTACAAGATGCCAGCAGAGACTGGTAGCATCCACTAGATCAGTTTTGATCTTTGATTCTATCCACTAGGAATCAATAGACAGAAAAAATGGCACAATGACATTACGTGTATCTTCAGCCATACCAGACTTTAGTTGTGAACTGCATCTTTGGTGGTTCAAAAGGATATGCAGCTGTTTCATCCCACAAAAAAACTATAATGTCAATATGTAGAACAGAAAACAAGAGAAATAGGAGCTAATTGGGCAACCAAGACATTCAAGATCAAAGATGGAAGGAAAATCCTGCCATGACCCACTCACTATCTGCACAGCATAACTCATAGTAGTTCAAATGGACTTTAGAAAACCATCGTTTTTCTGCCTTATTTATTTGCTATGATCCAACATAAAAGCATGGCAAGCAGTGATGATCAAAACTCAAAGCATACCTTTCTAACATGAGCAGTATCAAGACTCTAAGATGTGTCAGCTTTGTTTCCAAATGACAACTAACAGTGACAACCATGCAAATCATCACTTGGACACTCTAGTGAGATCTGTTGAAGAAAACAGTGAGGATCTCATAACTGGTTTGTTATTAAAAAAATTCTTGGCCCAGCTTAAATCTTGACTGCCAAAAGCTCCTCATAACTCAAACATGGGGTGAATTTCACCACTGATATCATAGATAAATGTAAGCAGTTTTCCATCATTAGGGTTTCAGTGATCTACCCCATGAAAGTACAAAGTAGGTTTTCTGCAAGCTGCCCAAAAAACAACAGTACATGATTCCCGAATAGGATGCTGACTGGCTTTATCACCCTCCTACCTTTCTAATCCTTTTCACAGCCTTTCTAATGCTTTTCACAGGGATTCAAAAGCTTACAAACAAGGAAGATTTGCATAGCGCAATGAGGAAAACCTCTGTTCTTTACATCTTAAGAAGCCAGTCTATTCTAACTGCTGCAAAACGATCCATCACACCCCTCCTATGCAACTAGGTCTTTTAATCCACCCTGAGGTCTGACAAAACTTCTGCAGAAGAGGAAAAGGGCATCACTGATTCAATCAAACTACCAAATACTGACAGGAGAGTTGGAATAAAAAGTACAGAGGAAAGAGTGTGGGGAGGGTGAAGCAAATCTCACAGGGCAAATGGATATCAACAGTAAAGATGCCTCCCTCATAAGGAGTCCCTACAGGACCGCTTATCATGCCGCACATGCGAGTAAGATCATCTCCATAGATTCGTATGCTGACACCTGAAAGACTTTTGTCCCGTTCGATTTCCACCAGCTCTTTCTGCACTCTTGAAGCATCTAGCATGGTGATCCCTTTCCAGCTTCCGTGCCCCTCTCAATTCCTCCTGCCTACCTGCCCCAGAAAACCCTAGAATTCTTCCTTCTTCTCTCTCGGATCCTTATGTACTGATCTCCTTAAAAAGCAATTGCTTCTTCGGCGAAAACACAAAGAGAGAGAAAGAAACAAGGACTCTACCTGTTCTGAATTCCAGCAAGAGTGAACATCGCATGGCGGCGTCAGCTTTACATGTCAAAGGGATGGGTTGTGGGAGTGTGTGCTAGGGTTAGTCCAACAAAACCCTAGAATTCTTCCTTCCTCTCTCTCTTCGACACTTATGTATTGACCTCTTTTAACTGCAAATGCTTCTTCGGGCGAAAACAAAAATAGAGAAATGGCAACGATTCTACTTGTTCTGAATTACAGCAAAGAGTGAACATCGCACGGCGGCTTCCTGTTTGCATGTCAAAGGGACGGGTGGTGGGTGTGTTAGGGTTAGCCAAATGCGCTTCTTACACCAACAAAGCGTAAGCAAATCACTCACATAAGTGCGAAGCGTCCAACGGAACCCATTTCAAACTATCTCTCCGTTTTCCTTCATGCGAAGCAACGACATTCACGGCATATGTATCTGCCAGAGACACACACACGCATATTTACCTATAGAGCTTTCCCTCAAGATGAAAAAGCTTTAGCAGCTGTTGCACCTGCGGCAAGATGCGACACCTGCGCTCCTGGATGAAGAAATGTGCTTTATAAGGTTACCTCCAGATACACTGCAAAACTTCTGGCAGTGCATTACGGTGTTTGGAGGGCTGATTTCTGCACACTTTTTAAGCGTCTTACATTGCAGGACTAGGCCTTCTTTGGAAATGTGCCGATTTTGACATAAATGGTGGATTTTAAGAAACCACAGCTCTAATTTTAGCAGAATCTGCCTTCAAAACTTCCTTTATGCTAGGTAACGCGCCCCACTAGAGCGCAGCCTGCACCTAGTATCGGCCTCGCCGTAGAGGCTCACTAGGAAGCAGACGTTCCTGGATAGTCGCCCCCTGTTTGTGCTTGTGAGATTGGTGCCGCTGTTGGGGTACCCAGGAATTCCAAGCCCCTCAATTTCGGTTGCTTCGATAAATCTTCGTGGTGATGGCAGTGCGCCATCGACTCACTGTCGAGTCGTGTCGGTTAGGACATGTAGTGACTTGCGGCAGTAGAAGAGCGGTGCAAGGAATTGGGGTGGAAGGGTGAACCAACAGCAGCGGGCCAGAGAATCGAGACACTGTGGCGGCAATTCTTTTCAGATCCTTCGCAGTGGTGGGATTGCAGGTCGGAGAACGCGACTGCACGATACCCGGATTTCAAGCCTAAGATGACGCAGGATTCACTCTGGGTTGGGCACCGAAGGAATCCCTCGTGGGTGGATGCAAAACTGGCCGCCATGGCACCAGGGACTGTGCAATTGGATCGGTTCTCGTGGAATAGGAGGCTTGCAAGGTACGGTAAGGCTGGGCAACATGAGAAGACGATTGCGCTTTTCCAAGAAATGCAAAAAAAAGGGCATGATTCCTAACAAATTCACTTTCTTTCCAGTGCTCAATGCATGTGCGAGCTTACGAGCACTTGAAGAGGGCAGGCAGGTTCATGAACAGATAATTCAAAGTGGTTGTGAGGGTGATGCCTTTGTGGGGTGCAGCCTCGTAGATATGTATGCCAAATGTGGCATTATGGAGGATGCTCAGAGAGTGTTAAACAAAATGCCATCACGGGATGGGGTCACTTGGAATGCCATGATATTGTGACATGGGAAATGTGCACAAGGGCAAAAGGCACTGGAACTATTTTCACAAATGCAACAGGAAGGTGTGAAGCCAGACTCTGTTACTTTTGTGGGGGTGGTGAATGCATGTGCCAGCTTGGTTGCACTTGAAGAGGGCAGGTGTGCTCATGAGCAGATCATTCAAAGTGGATGGGATTCAGATGTGTTTATGGGGAATAGCTTAGTTGACATGTATGCAAAATGTGGCAGCATGGAGGATGCCAAGAGAGTGTTCAATGAGATGCCATTGCGGGATGTGGTCTCTTGGAACTCCATACTTGGAGGATTTGCCACGCATGGGCATGATAAGGAAGCTCTTACATATTTTGAACAGATGTGTGAAGAAGGTGTACAGCCAGATGATATCACCTTTGTTTGTCTTCTGTCAGCATGTAGCCATGCAGGTTTGGTGCATGAAGGCATGTGCTTTTATGCTTCAATGCAGGAGGTTTACATGATTTCTCCAACAGTGGAACATTACACCTGCATGGTAGACCTTCTTGGCCATGCTGGTCATCTACAGGAGGCTGAGAATATGATCAAGAGCATGCCCTGTAAACCACATTTTGCTCAATGCATGGCTTTGCTCGGTGATTGCAGAATTCATGGAAATGTGGAGATGGGAAGACGTGTTGCTCAGCAAGTTATTGAATTGGAGTCTGAGAATGCTGCAGGTTATGTGCTGCTAGCAAACATCTATGCTGCTTCTGGCAACAGGCATCTCTGTGAGGATGTTGAATGGCAGAGAAAGGAAAGAGGTGAAAAGGCAGCCAGGTTGCACCTGGACTGAGGTGACTCTTTTCTCTTATGTACAGAGTTATTTTCGAAACTAAGTGGAATTTGAGACTATGGCAACATTTTCAAGGGTTTCTGCTACATCAGAAATTGTTACATTCCTGCCTGCAACAAACTATTGATTGGCCAATTGATCTTCAAGGATATTGAGTTTGTTGATTTCAAATTGCACCTAACTACTACCTGGGTCCTCCATCTCCAAATTATAAGCTTCATGGTTCGATAGAGTCAGTTAATAACATGCAAATGTTAAGTGAAACAAGGAATTAACAATGTTCAAGAGCATTGTCATATGAGCTGACTTTCTTTTGCTATAGTCAATGTTACTCAAGAAGACCTCCTTTAAGAACAATTTCTTCAAATTTGATTTCTAAAATGATTTTCCACTTCCTTTTGATGCACGAGGAATTCCATCTTCATTTTGCAATATAACATTGTTTGCTATCTAGGTTATCTAGGCTACCTATCTAACAACCCATCTAGATTGCCTACCTACCTACCCACCCACATTTTACATACCTACCCACTTACCTCCTATGTACTTACTTACCCATCTCGTTATTTAGGTCCTTGTTGCAACATTTACAATTTTATAAGTGCACATTTTTCCATGTTGACAAGTGTGAATTGTCATGTTTCCAAGTTGACACATGACGAGTCCACATGCACATTGTCACATGCATGTTGCCAAGTGCACATTACACATTGCCACATGCATGTTGCCAAGTTTTTAGGTGCACATTGGCATGCTTTCAAATGCACATTGTACATTGCCACATGCACATTGCCAAGTTTTTAGGTGCACATTGCACATTGTCACATGCATGTATTGGCAAGTTGTCAACTACACGTTGGCACATTTTCAAGTCCACATTGCCAAATTGTTAACTACATATTGGCAAGTTTTTAGGTGCATATTGCCAAATTCACTTTCCCATGTTTTCATGTGCACATTGGCAAGTTTTCAAATGCACATTGCCATGTTTTCAAATGAACATTGCACATTGCCACATGCACATTGGAAAGCTTTCAAGTGCACATTTGCATGTTTTCATGGGCACATTGCCACATGCACATTGGCAAGCTTTCAAGTGCACATTCACATGTTTTCATGGGCACATTGCCACATGCACATTGGCAAACTTTCAAGTGCACATTCGCATGTTTTCATGTGCACATTGCCATGTTTTCAAATGCACATTACACATTGCCACATGTGGATTTGCAAGCTTTTAGGTGCACATTGCCATGGTTTCAAATGCACATTGCTACATGCACATTAATGAGCTTTTAGGTGCACATTCACATGTTTTCATGTGCACATTGGCTAGTTTCTAAGTGCTCATTGCCATAAAAGTGCACATTACCATCAAATTGCACATTGTGAAGTTCCTTGGTTTATAGTTGCGCATCAAGCCAATGTTCAAGTCCATATTGTCAACTTTACCAAGGGCACATTACCAAGTTTCCAATTTCACATTACCAACTTTTTAAAAGTTCAAAATTGTACATTGCCAAGTATATATCCAACTTTGTTAATTATTTATTTTATTTTTTAATGGTTATCTCATGGAAAAAATATTTTTCACCAAATTATGCGAGATAAAACACATCCAAGATTCATTTTACCTCCTCCAACACACATAATATATCTCATGGAATTACATGAAAAGAAACACATTATGACAAAATGTCCTTTTTTAAATCATAAAGATAATTATATCCTTTTTTCATGGACTTCCATGAGTTAAAAAGCATACGTGCAATATTATTTTATTTAAAAATTTCTCTGCATGGTGAACACAATATTTCTCATGAAAATTCATGAAAAAACGAACATATGTTTTAAAAAAACATTGTTTTCAGTCTTCACAAATCTTTTTGATTGTCATGGATTTTATTTTTGTTAATTAGGTTTCTTTCAATCATAGACATTAAGGGTCATTTTTTTTACATTAGATTTGTCTTTACATTCAGGTGTATTTTTTACATGGACTTATTTACATAATGGGTTTTTTTGTCATGCATTTTTTTACAATAGGGTTTTTTAATGGTATGGACATGTTAAATGCATCAAGATCACTTTTACATTAAAGATTTATTCTAGAAAAAAATGCAAAAAAAATGGAGAAAGATTACAACTTTGTTACAAAAGTTCAAATTAGGAATTGGATGTTCAATGAAATATTATCCAAGTTATTCAAAGATGAAATCTTGGAACATCATACAAATGCATGTTTCAAAAATCCATTATTTTCAATGTGCCTTGTCACTCGCTCAAAGAGATCTATGTGACCTTCTACACAAATCTTTAAATTCACAAGAATATAATACCATAGAAAAGTGGTAAACAACCTTGCAATGTCAATCAATGTTTTCCCACCCTAAAAGAATGCAAATAGCCATATCAAAACTTGTGTTATTAGCTTTCTCATGACTTCAATAGCCCTTGATATCTTCAAAAAATATGTTAAGGACTTAATTTAAAAGGAATGGATCTCTTCCACTATAGTTTGAAAAAACTCTTGAACATTAATATTTCAAATTTTTCATAACACAAGGTTCAAAAAGTCTAAAAAATTCCACTAGGAAAGCCATAGATCCAATTGTAAAGAACCATGCAAATTTGCAATGAAACCTAACAAGGATAGCGTAAATGGACACCTAACTTGTAACTTAATACAATTTTGTATTTCATGAATAGATTGTTTCCAATCAAGCATATTGCTAGGAATCATGAGTAATAGGTTCATCAATGGATGAAGAGCACACCTAGCCATATTTGGTGAAAACATTAATGGTGAGATTTAATGTTGTTGCTTCTCCATTTGTTGTCAAAACTTTGCTAGACATATGTACAAGCTATTCCAACTATACCAAAGCTCAAGAAGAGTCCCCACAAATTTAGTTTTTTCATCACACCTACGGTTGCACCATTAACAGTCTATATATCTATTTGTTTTCTTTCATTCCTTCCTTCATTACCTACTTGTTTGATACTACACCAACATCAAAATTGCACCAAATCCTACTAATGTTATAACAACAATTTAACTTGCAAAGAACATCTGGCCAATTTTCAATATTCAAGTACAATATTATCAATGAAATGTGATGAACCCTACCTCCAACAACGCACCCATGAGTTACACATTGTCAAGACAAGAACATTATGAGTATTTTACATGCTCAATTCTTTTTGAAACACAACAATAGATTGGACCAACAAACCTTGGCACCCCCAAGTTAAATTTAGTGGTTGAAAGCCAACATGGCTTTCATGTACACAATTGTGAGTTTGAACCTTGAACCTTTTTTGAGGTCTCAATTTCCCATACATGGGCTATACATTTTTGCCTCTTTTTGGTATCCTTACAAGGCACAATGAGGGGTCCTATGGGGTTTATATATTGAACTTAACTTCGGTAGGTGCCAAAACCTATCACTTACAAAACCATTTTGCAGAATCCACATGATTATTATGTAAATACTAGAAAACCATTATGCAATGGAACATGGATAAATACAAACCATTATGCCCATTTTGCTACCCATTAGAAATCCAAGCTCCTTTCACATGCACCTCAACAAGCATGATGTTGCACTTTCAACAAACTTTTTTTGAAATTTTCACAAGTTAGGCATTGTGGACAAGAATTATCTTCTTTATTCTAACAAATTTGTTGTATGATTTTTTGAATTTTTTGAACATCTAGTTTTTAAATTAATTATGTATGAATTAATTCACACACAAGATATTTTGAGCATGTCAAACCATTTTATTGTACCCATTTTCAAGTGCTTTTAATGATTGAAATATTACTTATTTGAATAGGGTTTTATTTCTTAAGCCTCATTTTCAACATTTAAAATAGTTTCAATTCCAAAATAAAAAATTGATAATGGGAATTTTAAGAAGTAAGAAATTTCATTTCATTTTTTCCAAATAATGTGCAAAAAAAGAGGTGCTTACAATTAGTGTTTAAAAAGTAAAACCTATGATATAGTTAAATGTGAATAAATTACAAATAAAATTGATTCTTAAAATTGATGATCAAAGTATTAAATTTTTTTTTTCAATTTAATATAAATTCTAAAACATTTTTTTATCACACATGTTTCAAAAATATATAAAGAATGGCTTCCTCATGTGGAAGAAATTTTCCCTTTGACTTTCACACATTCACTTTGTATGAACAAATGTTTTGCTCTCCTTATAAGTACACAAGGTCTTTGACTTGTGAGGGACCCAATTCTTTATCAATTTTTTTTAGCTTGATTACACTCACGAAGGATGTTATTTCCTTGTTTTTTGATGATTCAATCACAAAACCAAGGTAAGATTGTGACAACACAATTGAAACAAGGTAGGTAAAATGAATGGGTGTGTAAACATATTAAGTAAATAGAAGTTTTCACCCAACAAGTTGGCCATGTAAGTATGTTATGCTAATATTTACACAATAATAATAAGTGCAAATAAAATTAAGTGAATTGGTCAATGGCTTAACTAATAGTTACTTAACATTTGTTCATATAAATTGCGTGTGTAAAAAGATGGGTACCAAAAGATAGGTGAACAAGTAGTATGCTAGGTAATTAACATTATGTGCAAATAGTAACGAATGAAAAATATTCAATAAAACATAACAAAGTGATGAATTAATAAATTAAATTAAACAACAAGGTTGCAATGAGATATTCTCCCAATGACAACTCATGTTTTTTCCACCCACAATCCATTGATGGTAATCATTTTATTTTTTGGTGAATTTTCATGGCTTGGCAAAAAAAATTCAGAAAATGCAAAGAAAAGAAATTTTTTTGATTTTTTGACCATTTTTTGAATTTTTTTTTTTGAAATTAGCCTCATTTAGACCTAGGCACTTCTTAGGTTGCCACTTGTAAAAACATTTTTGTAAAAATGTTATAGCCCACTTAGAATAGGGATTGTTGCTAATGGACTTAGTCAATGAATTTGAAAGAAAAAACCTTGACAATAATGTATTAGTGAATGTTGGTTCATTCTAACCAATAAAAGTTATTCTCTCTCTCTCTTTCTCTCCCTCTTTCTCTCTTTAGCATTGGGTGCAAGAGGATGTCAAGAGAGGTCACAACATTATCATTGTAGGAATTTGTTTTTCCCTCTCTCTCTTCACTCTCTTTCCCTCTCTCTCTACGTTTAACATTGTGTGCAGAAGGATGCCTAGAGAAGTTTCACCATTGTCACTACAACAATGTGTTTTTTATTCTCTTAGCAACTTCAAATGATCCAATATTCAGTTCTTCTTTTGAGTTTGGATCCTAGTTTCTAAGAGTTTAAGTAACACATGCAAAGACAAGGTGAAAAGCTAAAGTGAGGATGAGAGAAGACAGCAGATGAAGCGTCACTTTAAACATATCTATAATGAACTAGAAAGTTAATGTTCAAAAGCTAGCCAGGATTGTTAAGTCCTTTTGATTCAGAGACTGTAATTGAAAGAAAATTTGCTTACTAATCCCTTCAAAACAAAGGCCCAATCTGCTCCACATTAGGCTCCATGAATATTGACAAAAGTGGTGACTTAGAAGTCACAACAAGCTCTTTAATGTACAAGCTATTTGTTATCACACTTTGATGTACCTTTTGGACCATGCTTTTAGAGAGAGAGAGAGAGTTCAAGCTGTTCTTTTATCTTGGGGCAAGTCATTATTGTTGAGGTGGTCTTTTCTAAGCTTGATGCTTTTTCAAGTTTCCACCCATCTCCTTATTGAATATACTTCACACACTACTAGTGTAGAGTTTTGGACTAGATTGCTCTTTACGAGTTACCATTTGTGCAATTTTGCTTATGGGTGCTGACTCTTTGTTCAACAATGGTCCTAATTTTTGTACCTCCCTTCCCCCATTTGGTTGGATCATTTTATTTCATTTGGCAAGGTTTCATAACTTTGAAACCTACATTGGCATGTGTAACTTTTTAATAAATCCCTTGGAAAAAAAAAAACAACCTCCTATTGTTTTGACTTCTAGTGGAAATTTACTTGTGGGCCAACTTTTAAATTTGAACCAAAATAATCTCACTCTATATATTGCAATACATATTCAACTTAAGTTTTGCAATTCCAAATACTTTATTTAATTTAGAGCATATTTGTAAATAGTTTATTTTCAAAAGAGAGAGAGAGACATACCTAATATGTAGTATCTACACTCAAAATAGTTAATTTAATATGGTTCAAGAAAGCAAGCTTCATAAAATACAAACACCTTTTTTCTAAATACTTTATATATATCACTCAATAATTACAACTTTTAGACACAATCTCCATGATGATGCAAGTAAGGTGTCATCTTATTGTCCAAATTAGGGCTTTTTAGCCTAATGAGATTTGAGAAATGCTCAAAGAATAGACGGTCTTTTAAGTTCATAATTTAGGGATTAGAATCTAATTCCACTCCTTGGATGCACCTATATCAAGTTAAAACTCATCAACTTTTTTAGAGGGGAGGGGGCATTCCCTAAGGACTCTTGTAATCATTTGATTCCACTTATGTAACCTTCTAATATTATGCAAGCATACAATTATAGCAATTCAAAACATTGAAAAAATTGTCTTTATATAGGTATAACCCTAAATCCCAAGATGGTGTAGAAAATCATTATTGGCCTACAATTAACACAGCACAAAATCATGTTTGAGTCAGATTTGGGTTAGAATTCCAGATATTTAAAAACACAAACACATAAATTTGGTCAAATTTGGGGTTCAATTGTTTCAATTTCTAACAAAATAAACACCCAAAAAATTAGATCAGAGTTCGAACAAGTCAAAATAAAACTATACCGTAGTAGGCATGCAAGTTCAGCAATAATTAATTCATATTTTAAAAATTCTGTAATTTTTGGATATTTTGAAAGCTTGTTACTGAAAATTTCTAAAATTAAATTAAAAATGCCCTGAAAGTTCTTGAAATTAAATCTAAACTGTCATGCATTGAACAACTCACAAGTCACATGTTACATAATGAAGTAACATTTAATTTTAAATATATTTTTCCAACTCATGTAAAATTAAACCCTAAAAAATTCCAAAAAAAATTGTTGATTATTTTATTAATTCTTAATGATTTTGCCGAAAATTTTGAAATGATAATAATAATTATTTTTATTCGACATTAATTTGCTGAACCTGTGTGCCTACTATGGTATCTTGGTTTAGATTTCAAAGAGACAAACACTTTTAACATATTCTCTTTGCAAATTTCTTTGGAAGCAACTTTCAAGACAGTAACATTACAATTTGAAGTCTGCTTCATGCACCATACATGGAGGCAGGAGCAGCCAAAGGGACATGTTGAATACAAAGCAAGCATTGGACAAGGATAGTGAGAAAGGTTAATAATCAAAAAAGCTAAACACTAAAATAGACAATCAAAAGTTACACACTTCTCTCATGATTCTCCATTTTCAATGCTACTTGAACCTGTTAGGCTGAAATTAAATGTGAGGGGATTTAAGTGCATACTAATTGCTTATCTAATAACAATGTTTTTTTTAAAAAGGAGAATTTTTTTTGAGAAAATGAAAAAAAAAGGCATGAAGTTTTTATGATTTGTATGGATTTTTTTTTAATATTAAGCAACAAAGTGCCTAAATTGGTAGGTATGAACGGGCCACTCCATTTGTGCTGCACTTCTTGCAACGGGTTGTGAGTCACATGGGTGGCTTTCACCTGTGAAAGCAAAAACCTTCCTAGCTCCACCCAGGTGTTAGCAGTGGGGCACTTCTTGAGCATCACGCAACCCACAACCACCTGCAGGCAGAAAAATGGTGAAGTGGTTTTGCATCACATAAATGAGACGATTGTCAGCATTAAATACTTGAAACCTTTTTAGAATGTCTCTCATGGTAAATGGTCAACAATGGAGTGAGGAAAAAGAAAAAGAAACTTAAATTTGTGGATTTCCAAGGAACAAAAAGTTAAAAACATTCAATAAAAATCAATGGCCGTAATCATCACACTAAAAAACAAAAGAGAAAGTCAAAGAAGGGTAAGAAGCCTATCTCACCCACAGCCCCTCTAATGTCAGTCAGCTCAGCTCTAATAGTAAAAGGAGATCGAGAACAAGCATCATCTCCCAAGAGAACAATGTCTCTTGAAAATCCTACAAACAGAGGTTTCATGTTTCCTGCGTTTTGGCTCCACTGTCTAAGTGAATCCACAAAATCTCATTTATTGTGGTAGCCAAAGAAGCAGCTACTGTTCTTCTTCCTCACCCAATCAATCACCTTCACAAGCTTTTACCCAGTGTGAGATGACCCTTTGATAATGACAAGCTAAAAGGTGACAAATAATTCTCATGCATAGTGGAGCTTGATGGTTTAGAACTACCTACCTAGTTCTTGTATTAGTTCCATAAGAAAGCCAAACTGTGAGGCCCAGCTTCCCTACACAGAGCTAATAAATGTTTGCCATGCAACAAACTTGTCAAAACCTGGCATGTGTTGGGTATGATTGACCACACTCTCTTGTCTTCCCTCAAAGGTTCTTATCACTTGCTGACAAGTGACTTTTTTTGACAAAATAAGTGGGAATTATTTTTTGGGGGAATTATTTTTTTGGAGAATTATTTTTTCTCTAATTTTTGGAAAATATTTTGACAAAATTTTCAATGTCATAAAATTCAAAACAAAAAGAAACCCTGCTGATTACTCTGGGGCTACTATTTGTTCAGGGAATTATATTAATTGTTTGATTGCACCTAAAGGTTTTTGTATGCATCAAATTTTGTTAATATAAACATACATACTAGGATTTATTTATTTTCAATTTTGTGATATTGAATGTTTGAAAAAAAATTTCTAAAAAATTACAAAAATCTAGTTGAATATACACTTTAAAAAAAAAGAAGAATTCCAAATGTACCCAAATTTTTCGGTTGGAACAAATTGACAAAATTTGTGCCATAACCAACAAAAAAACACTGATGCATACGCTTGAAATCTCTCAGTGAAGTTTCCCAGTCATGTACTTTTTGGCAACGAGTGAAAAAAGTGTTCTTGCGTGCAGTAGGACTTAAGAGTTAAGTTGGTTTGGTTAGTGACTACGGACTATGGGTCTCTCTTATTTGGTGGTCAGGGCCGCTCGTCTTCTTCACGTTGCATTCATGTCGAGCAAAGTATAGGACAAAGCCATGGTACAATTCGTCCCCAGCTGTGCTCAGTATGTGACCCCGCATAGTAAAATGGAATGAAGAAGAGTGCAATTATGCCGATTTGGCCCAGCACAATTCACAGTTTTCTCAGACTGGTAAAAAGCGCAACAAAGTCGTATACCTGCCTGTAAATAGTGTAATAAATTTGATCTCATCTGGCTGGTGCTCCCTCTTTCGATTGGCCAGTCATAATGATTCGTCCACATGCTTTGCGATTAATAGTCTCGCGCCTATTTACAGTCCCAGTTTTAGTTTTAGGGGCGGGGTTGGAAAAAAGTAAAATAACTGAACTTGCACCTGTGAAAAGTTTATGCGGGGTCACATACTGAGGCTGGAGTGAACCAGCAGCCAATAATGCACCAGTTGAGGATGAGGTCGTTCAAGCCGTTTAGGGGATGAACCAAAAACACATTCTCCCCTACCCAAAAGTTTTTGGGTTTTTCAACCTCTTTTCTGCTCCAAAGTTTTTCCTCCCTCCTACTTACCTCCCCCCTCCTACCTACCCCACCTCATTTTCCATTGTCAGAGCTCGAGAGCGCTTGAAGGGGGAGCCACCATCATCAAAGCTCGAGAGCACTTGAAGGGGGAGCCACCATCGTCAAAGCTCGAGAGCGCTTGAAGCGAAAGCCACCATTGTTAGAGCTCAGGAACGCTTGAATCGGGACCCACCATCATTAGAGCTCGGGAGCACTTGAAGTGGGAGCCACCATCATCAGAGCTTAAGAGCACTTGAAGCAGGACCCAGAACTAATAAGCCAAAGTGGAAGCTTGAAGGTAAGTTCCTTCCCTTCTCTTTTGGTTTTGTTACAGCAAAGAAGGTAACGACAGTTGTTACTATCACCTTTTTTTTTTTTGTTATAACAAAAAAGGCAACGGCAGCTTGTTGTCATCGCCTTTTTTTTTGGTTTTGTTACAACGAAAAATGCGATGACAACTGTTGCTATTGCCTTCTTCATTGTGTTTGAGAAGAAAAAACAATGGCGCATTCCACTGTTGTTGTCTTCTTCTATGGTTTTGTTGTAGCAGCAACTGTTGCCGTCACTTTCTTCTTTGTGTTTGAAGAACAGAAGACGGCGGCAATGAGCCGTCGTCTTCTTCTATGGTTTTATTGCAGTGAAGAAGGCGATAGTAGCTGTTGTTGTCACCTTTTTTTTTGTGTTTGAGAAAAAAAAACGACGGCTCATTGTCGTCGTCTTTTTCTGTGGTTTTGTTACAACAAAGAAGGTGACAACACCAAGCTGTTGTAACCTTTTTCTATGGTGATGTTACAGAGAAGAAGAAGAAGATGACAGCTTCTGTCACCTTCTTCGATGGCTTTGTTGTAAAAAATAATGACGGTAATTACCATCACCTTTTTCGGTTGTTTTGCTATGAAAAAGGTGACAATAGCAATGTCATCGCCTTCTTCTATGGTGGTGGTGTTGTGAAGAAAGCGATGGCAACAAGCGGTTTCCTTTTTTCTTTTTCTTTGGTCCTTTTGGTCTAGTTCATTAGAATTGATAATTCACAATGAAATGGTGGTTTTTTTTAATGTTGAAGGTTGTAATGGCTAGAGGAAGGCGATTGAAAAAAAGTGATGGTGATTTGGAAGTTCATAAGTAAAATGTTGTTTCATCAAAATAGACAATTGGTGAGCAAAATATTGCTCCATCAAAATTGAAAACTGAGGAGCAAAATATTATTCCATCAGAATTCAAAATTGATGAATCAAGCAATTTATGTGGCTTAGAGTTGACAATGATGATAGTTTGCAATTCAAATGGTGAGATCGCTTTCAATATAGATTAAGAATTTTGATCAAAAAATGGTGGGTTAAATTGTTTTAAAATTTATTCACATTAGATTAAATGCAGATTAAAAAAATGTATAAGTTTTTTAAAATTTAATTATATTTGCACCTTCCATCATTTGATGGAAGGTGTGGGATTTTTTTTTTCAAATTTTTTTTTATTGTAATACCTAAAAACAGTTAAAGTTTGCAAAAGTTATATTTGATTGTGTGATTTTATATTTTGCGATACTTGCATTTTTTTTTTCGAACTCTTTGTGTAAGGTTTTAGGGTTAGGAATTTTTTATTAAAAAGTAATGATTTACTTTTTTATATTTTTTGGTTTAGGTCCGAAACTTGAAACCAACTAAACTTCTTAACCACCGGCACCCTTTTGTCCACCTAATTTGGTTCAAAAAGACAAAGAATGGACAAAGATTGGGTTGAAATGGAAGTGTAAAGTTGGCACTTGCATTGTTGCATATGGTGCCAAATGGTTGTTGACCCAACATTTAAAGGAAGTGCATGGCTTATGGCAAAAAAGGCTAAACCTGGGAGGTTTTCAATTTCTGAAAGAAGTTGTCAACATCAAGACCATGCTAAAATGAATGTTTGCATTTTTGGAAATGCCATGGTCGTGCAAAGGCGGAATGATCAAAAGGTTGTTAATCCCATTCATGCTAAAACATAGTGCAAGTGGGATAAACTTGTAACTATGGCAGAACAATGTCCACCATTCCCAAAACCAGCTTTGGTAAAATTAGCTTTGGAGCAACTGTTGCAGGTCTTGGGTTTAAGTGCTTGGGGCGTGAGAAGCGTGCTTCGAGATGCAACATCACGGATGGAAAAGGATGAGGATTTATTGACTCAATTCACCCATTTTGTATATGCACAACAATTGAAGATGGCATGGGACGTTAAAAATTAGGATCAAGAGTCTAACAAAACAAATTAAACAAAACAATTAATAGATGTATTAGATTTCCATGAATTTAGAATGATTCATGGAAGGTAAGAAACAATAATAATCAATGTTTATTATTTTTTTATAATTTTGTTTCATCCAAGGGGTGTTAGTTTAATTTGGTGGTTTTTAGGTGTTTATAAAATTTAGGGCACAACAAAGGAAGAATTTGTTGCAAATGCAGTTCAAGTTAAGATGCAATGCTGTCATCTATACATTGTTTGTCATGTAGTAAGGCTGCAAATGCAACAACTGCTTACTGAGCTAAACATGGGATTATAAATAATGATATGGTTTAGGGTTTTCACTTTATATAGTTAAGTAGGTTTTTCCAACCCTTTCATTTTTTGGACTACCCAATTTTTAAACTTTGGTCTTTTGATAATTTTATTTTTTTTCATTGGGTTATTTATAATTTTTTGATTCACCCATATTTGTACATATTTTATCAATATAATATTTTCTTCTAGTCACACTTGTTTGATAGGTATATGGTTAATCATATTTATCTTTTTTTTCATAATTTTTTTAGTTTAGATGTAAGAATCAAAACTTAAATAGGCCCATATGAATAGGTTTATAAAGATCAAAATGAAAACCCTACATCCATTTTATTATAATTTCCATAAGGCCATTTCAAATATGTAATACTTTCATATCGGTCTCATACTAATGGCTGGTTTTTACAACCATTGTAATACCTGCATATAGGTTTCATAATAGTTGTTGGTTTTTTTTTACATCCATTGCAATACTCACATATAGGTTTCGTAATAGTTGTTGGTTTTTTTTTTACATCCATTGCAATACCCACATGTAGGTCCATAAATAGTTGTTGATTTTTAATTTCTTTTACAATACTTGCATATAAGTTTCCATTGTAATATTTATGGGACTCATATGACATAATAATCCAGTTTAAGTATCAACAAATAATGTCATAATTAAAGAATTATTATAAAATTATTTCAAATAATGTAAATGATTGATTATCATGTTTAAACAATAAGTTATTTCTTAATATTAATTAACTAATTATTTGGTTGAACCTTAATTATTTAGATAATTAAAATTAAGATTTAAAAATCAAATGAATAATTTGATATTTAATTTATTATTTTGATTACATTTTTTATGTTGATAAGTTACTTAAATCATTATTTTTAATAATTATTCATGATAATTAATTGTCATAAAATTAATTTAGGTATATAAAGAGACATATTTTAAGTACCCAAACCACTTATTTTGAAATGACTTTATAGGTGGGTATTGCATTTAGGGTTAATTTTTCACCCAAGGTTGTCTAAATCACTTATGGATTATTTCAAAATGAACTCGCACGAAGGTATTACATATAAGCTTTGGTTTTCATTGAAAGGCCACCCAAACTACATACTGGTTATTTTGAAATGACCCTACATGTAGGTATTACATTTAGGGTTGGGTCTACACCTTAGGTTACCTAAATCACTTGAAGGTTATATTGGAACAAGCTTGAATATGGGTATTGTATTTAAGGAAACATAAAAAAATCATATATCTATTACCATTTGGTAATGTTTCCAAATTAAGTTCTTTCACTTTCTTTAAAAATATAAAATGACATTACATTATTTTACATATGTTTAAACTTTAAAAATTCTACCAAAATGCACCTTAGATTTATTTTAATTATTATAAATTAATTTTAAAAATGTTAATTAATTTATATGTCCTAAATTCTGAACCTAAACCATAATTCTAACATTAAGTAGTAAATTTTACATTAAACCCTAACCCCTTGTATCATCAATGTGACCAATTTTGTATTATGTTCATTTTTATATATGTTAAATCATACTATGAAATGAATAAATAATTTTGAAAACATGAATTTCATGATGTATTGGCGAGGAATCAAATATTTTTAAAATATTTTTATGTTTCATGGTTAATGAATTATCACAATATGGTATGGGTATTACATTTAAACAAAAGTGGGTTAAGAAATATTGAACTTTAACAATTATGGAACATATGGAAACAAAGGAAATTCATAATTATGTTATAAATCTAAACAAATGATAGAATCAAAAACCAATATAATGAACAAAGTCTAGAGTATAAACCTTAAACCTTGATATATATGAACCAAATTCCTAACCATTAAATCATAAGGCATAACCTTAAAAATCCAAATGATATTTTTCCATAAACCTTATTACAACCTTAATTATACAAACCCTAACAAAAAAAATCTTAGTGATATATGCCCTAAACCCAAAAACTATACAAAGTATGCAAATTATATAATTCAAAAAAAAAAAAAAAAAAAAAAAAAAAAAAAAAAAAAAAAAACAAAAAAAAAAAAAAAAAAAAAAAAAAAAAAAAAT
>Ga0116231_10005604_pt1 | contig 24621 bp, 19 predicted proteins | sample S1TSphgellanicum_2_FD_89695 | JGI IMG/M metagenome (GOLD analysis project Ga0116231, IMG submission 89695) | Host-associated microbial communities from peat moss isolated from Minnesota, USA - S1T2_Fd - Sphagnum magellanicum MG | ecosystem: Host-associated > Plants > Peat moss > Unclassified...
AGCACGGTGAGCGACACCGGGCCGATATGGCCGCCGGCTTCCGACCCCTCGATGACGAGCGCGTCCGCGCCCGAGCGCACCAGCCGCCTGGCCAGCACCAGCGCCGGGGCGAAGGCGATCAGTTTGGCGCCGCTATCTTTGACCGCACGCACGGCCGTGCCGGGCGGAATGCCGCCGGCGAGCACGACGTGGCCGACCCCGGCTTCGATGCAGACTTTTACCAGCCCGTCGAGTTCGGGGTGCATGGTGATCAGGTTCACGCCGAACGGTTGCGTGGTCAGCTTCTGCGTCGCCGCGATTTCCTCGGCGAGCCGGTCGGGCATCATGCTGCCGCAGGCGAGAACACCAAAACCGCCGGCGTTGGAAATGGCGGCGACCAGGTTGCGTTCGCTCACCCAGCTCATCGCCCCGCCCATGATGGCGGTGCGCGTGCCGAGGAACGCGCAGCCGCGCGCCCAAAGCTGGCTGAGGCGCTCTTGCGGTGCCAGAACGTCAGCCATCGAGGCCATAGGCGGTATGCAGCGCCCGCACCGCGAGTTCGGTGTATTCCTGTGCTACCAGCACGCTCACCTTGATTTCGCTCGTCGAAATGACCTGGATGTTGATGGATTTGTCGGCCAGCGTCTTGAACATGGTGTTGGCAATGCCGGCATGGCTGCGCATGCCGACGCCGACGACGGAGATTTTGGTCACCTCAGCGTCCGTCAGAAGTTCGGAATAGCCGATGCTGGCTGCCGCGCCTTGCAGAAGGGCGATGGTGCGCGGCAGGTCCGCGCGGCCAACCGTAAAAGTCATGTCGGTGGAACCGTCAGCAGAAACGTTCTGCACGATCATATCGACGTTCACGTTGGCCGCCGAGAGCGGGCCGAACACGGCCGCCGCCACGCCTGGCCGGTCCGGCACGTGGCGGACGGTGACCTTGGCTTCGTCGCGCGAATAGGCGATGCCGGTGACAATTTCCTTCTCCACGATCTCATCCTCGTCCACGAGCAAGGTGCCGGCGGTGCCGGCTTGGGCTTCATCGGCAAAACTGGAGAGGACGCGCACGCGCACCCGCTCCTTCATCGCCAGTTCGACGCTGCGCGTCTGCAGCACTTTGGCGCCGACGGAGGCGAGTTCCAGCATTTCCTCGTAGGCGATGCGGTCCAGCCGTCGGGCGCGCGGCACGATCCTGGGGTCGGTCGTATAGACCCCATCGACATCCGTATAGATGTCGCAGCGGTCGGCGTGCAGGGCGGCCGCGAGGGCGACGGCCGATGTGTCCGATCCGCCGCGCCCGAGCGTGGTGATGCGGCCGTCGGGGCCTAAACCCTGGAAACCGGCCATGATGGGGACCTGTCCCGCCTGCATGTGTTGGATGAGTTTTTCGCCCTCGATGGCGTGGATTCGCGCAGCACCATGGGCGCCGTCGGTGTGCACCGGGATCTGCCAGCCGGCCCAGGAGCGGGCTTCGATGCCCAACGTCTGCAAGGCGATGGCGAGAAGCCCGGAGGTGACCTGCTCGCCTGTCGCCACCACCGCGTCATATTCGCGCGCGTCGTGCAGGGGCGAGAGCGCCTGGCACCAGCCGACGAGCGTGTTCGTGACGCCGGCCATGGCCGAGACCACGACGGCGACCTGGTCGCCCTGGGCCACCTGGCGGGCGACGCGGCCGGCGACGTTGCGTATGCGGTCGAGATCGGCGACGGAGGTGCCGCCGAATTTCATGACGATTCGGGCCATGGAGATACCTTTATGCGCGCGTCAAGCCGAACCGCGGCGCGGGGGGCGTGTCCTTAGCGGGGGGATGGTTAAGAAAGCAAGGGCATCTCTTCCCTTGCCTGGCGGCGCCGAATGCGGGATTGAGCCGCCCATGCAACCTTCCAGCGTTCCCACCCTTGGCCCCCGCTACTGGACTGCGATCATCGTCGCGAGCGTATTCGGGGCAAATCTGGGCGATTTCGTCTCGCACGTGCTGCATCTCGGCCATGTGCGGGGCTTGCCGGTTCTGGCGGCACTCTTCGCCGGCGTGCTGGTGGCCGAGCGCCGCGCCGCATGGCGCGGCGAGGCCTGGTACTGGGCAGCGATCGTCATCCTGCGCACCGCCGCCACCAACCTGGCGGACCTCGCCACCCACGATTTGCGGCTGGCTTACCCGCGGGTGATCGCCGGCCTGGCCGTGCTCACGGTCCTGCTGGCGCGGCGTGGCACGCGGCGGGACGGCGCCGGTGGCCCTCCGGCCACCGATGGCTGGTTTTGGGCGACCATGCTGACCGCCGGCACGCTTGGCACAGCCATCGGTGATTTCACGGCCGACGACCTTGGGCTGGGGTCAGGCCTTGGCACTTTGGTGCTGGGGGCGATCCTGGCGGTGGCTCTGGCATGGGCGGGCCGGTCGCACTGGGCAACCCGGTTGGCGTACTGGGGATGTATTGTGGCCGTACGCTCCGCCGGCACCACGGCCGGCGATTTCTGTGCTTTCGGCCATGGGCTGGGGCTGGGTCTGCCGTTGAGCACGGGGCTGTCCGGGGCAGCGCTGGTTGCGGTTCTCAAGCTGTGGCAGGCAGGGCTCAGGCAAGCTCCCGCTTCCTACGGCGGCACCGATACGCGGCGGCGTATCGAGCACGATCACGCTTGACGTGCGGTCAGGTCAACTACACGCGATCACGCTCTAGGCAACCGTCAGCAATTCCTCGAAAAATCCGCCAATTTCGCGTATCCGGTCAACGAGGTGAATTTCAAGTATCCAGTGATACGGCCGCCCCGCCGCATCGGTCCGCCGAAGCGGCAAAATATTGCCCGGCGTGATATAAAACGTAATCCGGTCGCCATCGATCTTCTCATGCGGAAACTCGCCCACCGTATGGCCCGCAATCGTTCCGCCAAAGGCCCACCCCGCCTGTTCCGCCACCTCACAGGCGATTTTGTAAAGCGTGGCGCCATCCATGCCCGGATCAGCATGAAACCGCGCTTTGACGGCATGAAACACCGGCTCCAGATCATTCTTCAGCCGATGCTTCACCGGATCATCGCCGAGCACAAAAGTCCGCCCGAAATCCGCCTCCCACGCCGCAAACACCGGCCCGAGATCGACAAACAGAATGTCATCCGCACCGATCGCCCGGTCCGGCGGATTTTCGTTATAGGGATGCAGCGTGTTCGCCCCCGCGCGAACGATGCGCTTATGCCAGTGCGTGGTAACATCGAATTTCTTTTCCGCCAGCGCGAATATCTCCGCATTGAGCTGGCTCTCGGTCACGCCCGGCCTGATCAGCCCATGTTCGATTTCCGCGAACAATGCGGCCGCCTTGTGCTGCGCGTCACGCAACGCAGCAGCACGCTGGTCATTTTGGCCGGACGTATGAACCGACTCCATACCTCTCCCCGACCCTACCCAAAGGTAAAGGTAAACGCCTGAAACCCCGGCTCCGGAACGCCGATGGTCACGACATGCTCGCCATAATCCGCACTATCAAACAGCGTGTAAAGCCGGCTCTCATGCACCGTCACCGAAGGCTGCGCCTTGCCGTCCACGCTCACCGACAAGGTCACCGGCGCCGCACTGCTCGCCACCATGAAAACTTTGCCGGAACGAAAATGCAGCACCACCGAGCCTGGGCCCTTCGCCAAGGTTGCATGCTCCGCCGAGAGGTCCCATGCCCCCACCAGAGCGAACCGGTTCAGCTTGAGCGTCTTGGGCGCGCTATACGTCCGCACACCCGCCTTCGCCGCCTCCGGACTAGCCAAATCCTCCACCCGGTCGAGCCCGAAATACATCTCCGGCGAGCCGATCCTGTGCAAATCCGGACCAGGCTCGGCTCCCACCGCCGGCCCCGCATCGAGCAGCTTGCGAATGGCATTCTCCGTCTCGTCGTAGTTGCCTTCGCCGATATGGGTATAGACGATCCGTCCCTGACGGTCGATCAGATACTCCGCCGGCCAGTACTCATTATGGAATGCATTCCACGTCAGCATGTCATTATCCAGCGCCACCGGATAATTGATGCCGAACCGGTCGATCGCCGCCTGCACGTTATGCGCATCCCGCTCGAACCTAAACTCCGGCGCATGCACGCCGACGATCGTCAAACCGCGGTCCTTGTAAGCCTTCTCCCACTTGATCAGATACGGCAGCGTGCGCACGCAATTGATGCAGGAGTAGGCCCAGAAATCTACCAGCACCACACGCCCGCGCAGCCCCGCCATGGTCAGCGGCGGCGAATTCAGCCAGCCGCTAATGCCTGCAAACGCAGGCGCCGGCCCGAAATCCTTCAGAACCGTCTGCGCCCGGCCGTAGAGCGACAGGCCGACCAGACCCAGGCCGACGACGGCGGCCACGCCCGCCCGACGAATCGCTCGCAAAAATTGCATGTCATGTCTCCCATCGCCTATTTGACTGTGCTTCGAGTCACCGACAGTGATGGTTACGCCGGATGCAAATTGCCAAAAGTTTTTTGGTTCTTTTTTCGAAAAAGAACAGAAGACAGGTGTTTTTGAAAAAAACGAAAACTTCGTTCTTATGGTTTCCAGGACGCCACGCAAAGGCGCACGAACAACAGGGTTCGCAATAAGAAAGAAATTTATCCGTACGATGGACGGCTTAGGCTTTCAATGAGGACATGTCGATGGAGAACCTATACGCAACGTCACTTCTCAACATGCGCTCGTAGGCCTCATTGATCCGCTGGATCGGAATGATCTCCACGTCGGCTGCAATCTTCTTCTCCGCACAGAAGTCCAGCATCTCCTGCGTCTCGGCAATGCCGCCGATCAGAGAACCCGCAAAACTGATGCGCTTGAACAGCAGCGGCATCACCGTAATCGGCATCGGATGCTCCGGCGCACCAATCTGCACCATGGTCGCATCGCGCTTCAGCAAGGCGAAATACGGCATCAGATCATGATTGGCGGAAACCGTGTCGATGATCAGGTCAAAACTGTTCGCATGCGCCGCCATCTGACCGGCTTCCTTCGACAGCACGACCTCATCGGCCCCGAGGCGCTTGCCGTCGGCAACCTTGCTCGCCGAGGTCGTGAACAGCACCGTATGCGCGCCCATCGCATGCGCCAGCTTCACACCCATATGCCCCAATCCGCCAAGGCCGATAATTCCCACCTTCCGGCCCGGCCCGGCCCCCCAGTGCCGCAACGGCGAGTAAAGCGTGATCCCCGCACAGAGCAGCGGCGCGCTGGAAGCCGGATCCATCCCGGCCGGAATCCGCAGCACGTAGTTCTGATCGACAACAATCCGGTTCGAATAGCCACCGAACGTGGGACCGCCAATCACCGGCTCGGTGCCGCCATATGTCCCGGTCATGCCGGATTCGCAATATTGTTCAAGGCCGGATTTGCACGAGGCGCACCGCCTGCAGGAATCCACGATGCAGCCAACGCCCACCATGTCGCCGGGCCTGAAGCTTGTGACATGCGCGCCGGCGCGCTTCACCCGCCCGACGATTTCGTGGCCAGGCACTGCGGGAAACACGGTAAAATGCCACTCGTCGCGCGTATAATGCAGATCGGAGTGGCAGACGCCGCAAAACAATATGTCGATCTCGATATCGTCTTCGCCGACATCGCGCCGGTCGAAGGTCATGGGTCCCAGCGGCGATGTTGCACTCTGAGCGCCAAATCCGGTGCAGATCAGCATATTTGTTCCGTCTCCATCATAGGTCGGAAGTTACAAGCAAGGCCGACCCACCCCATGGTTGAACGCAGGCACAACGCAACCCACGTCGCTGTCAACTCCGGAACCACATCATGCCGCTTGACCAAAATGGGCCGCCGATACCGTTCGACAACACCTACGCCGCCCTCCCAGCCCGCTTCTACGCCCGCGTCGAGCCCACAAGGGTCGCCGAACCGCGCCTGGTCCGCATCAACCACGGCCTCGCCAGGCTCCTGGGCCTGGACCCGCAAGCGCTCGACGCGGAGATGCTCGCCGGCAACCGCATCCCCGCCGGCGCCGAGCCCATTTCGCAAGCCTATTCAGGTCACCAGTTCGGCCATTTCTCCCCAAGCCTGGGCGACGGCCGCGCCATCCTTCTCGGCGAAGTGATCGGCACCGACGCACAGCGCTACGACATCCAACTCAAGGGCGCCGGCCCCACCCCATTCTCCCGCCGCGGCGACGGCCGCGCGGCCCTGGGCCCGGTGCTGCGCGAATATCTCATCGGCGAAGCCATGCACGCGCTCGGCATTCCCACCACGCGCGCGCTCGCCGCGGTGACCACCGGCGAGCCGGTCTATCGCGAGACCACGCTGCCCGGCGCCGTGCTGACCCGTGTCGCCGCCAGCCACATCCGCATCGGCACGTTCCAATTTTTTGCCTCGCGCGGCGATACCGAGGCGGTGCGCACGCTGGCCGACTACGCCATCGCCCGCCATTATCCGCACTGCGCCGGCACATACGCAGGCTTCCTCGACGCGGTGATCGCCCGCCAGGCGGCCCTGGTCGCCGCCTGGATGCATGCAGGGTTCATCCACGGCGTCATGAACACCGACAACATGGCGATCTCGGGCGAGACCATCGACTACGGCCCCTGCGCCTTCATGGACAGCTACGACCCCGCCACCGTCTTCAGCTCCATCGATGAGGCCGGCCGCTACGCCTACGGCAACCAGCCCCGCGTCGCCGCCTGGAATCTGGCAAGATTCGCCGAAACCCTCCTGCCGCTCCTGGGCCCCGACGAATCCGCCGCCCTCGACGCCGCCCACGCCGCGCTGGCCGGCTTCGCCGCCGCGTTCGAAGCCGCCTACCTGGCCGGCATGCGCCGGAAACTCGGCCTGCAGACGGCGCAGGAACGGGACATCATGCTGATCCAGGACCTGCTCCGCCTCATGCACGCACGCGGCGCCGACTGGACCCTGACCTTCCGTGCCCTGGCCGACGCCGCCGACGGCGGACCCGCTGCCATCCCGGACCCCGCCTGGACCGAGCGCTGGACAACCCGCCTCGCCGCCGAGCCAGGCGCGCCCGCCGAGCGCGCGGCCCTGATGCGGGCGGTCAACCCGCTGACCATCCCCCGCAACCATCTGGTCGAAGCCGCCATTGCCGCCGCGGTGCAATCCGCCGATTACGCCCCCTTCGAAGCCCTGCTCGGCGCCATCACCCGCCCCTACGACGAGCGCGACCGCGGCCGCTTCACCGAACCCCCACGCCCTGACGAGCGCGTACTCGCCACCTTCTGCGGTACCTGACCGCCCCTCGAAGCAAGGCCTGCTTTTTTGAAAAAGCCGCAAAAAACGTTTGATCATACCGGCTTCGGCCTATCCCAAAAGGCCAGGCCCAGCGTCCAAGAGTTTTTTGGCTCTTTTTTTCAAAAAAGAACTGCTTTCTTTCTTATTGCCGGATTGCCCACCGCCGTCTGGCCCACCCCGCCGCTTCGCGCTAGACAGCAACCGTTGCGCAGAACGGGAGCGAACGCATGCCATACGAGGTCAGTTTCGGTGAATTTCCCGGCCGCAAGCGCACCGCCCCGCCAGCGGGCAAAAAATTCCGCATTGCCGTGCTCGGCGACTTCTCCGGCCGCGCCAACGCCGGCACCATCGAGACCGGCGCCGATCTCGCGGCCCGCAAGCCGATCCGCGTCGATGTGGACAATCTTGATGATGTCATCGAGCGCAGCAAGATCGAGCTGACCCTCACGCTGGACGAGGACGGCGCCACTGCCACCGTGCCCATCGCCAGCATGGATGATTTCCACCCCGACCAGCTTGCCGCCAACGTGGATGTTTTCGCCTCCCTGCTGAGCTTGCGCAAGAATCTGAACAACCGCGCCACTTTCGAGCGCGCCTCGCGCACCGTGCTCTCCTGGACCGGCGAAAAGCCCCTCCCCCGCCATAGGCGCCGCGCCGCGGGGGCGGCCATCGCGACCGACAAGAAACTGTCGGACTTCGCCCGCCTGACCGGCCGCCCATCCAAAGCCGACGCCGCCGAGACCGCCGCCGACGATCTGGTGCGCCGCCTTGTCGGCCCCTTCATCGTCCCCAAGCGCGACGCCAAGCAGGATCTGCTCGTCGCCCGCGTGGACGAGGCGCTCTCGGCCGCCATGCGCCAGGTGCTGCATCACCCGGATTTCCAGACCGCAGAGGCGCTGTGGCGCGGCGTGGAGTTTCTGGTGCGCCGAATCGAAACCGGGGCGAGCATGGAGATCGTGCTCTACGATGTCTCCGCCGAAGAGCTCGCGGCCGACCTCGCGGCCACGGACGAGTTGGCGGAGAGCGGCCTCTACGGCATGCTGGTGGAAAAGCCGGCGATGGACGCGCACCAGGGCCCGCTCTCGGCGATCATCGGCCTGTATGATTTCGAACTCTCACCCGTGCACGCCGACCTGCTAGGCCGGATTGCGCAACTCGCTGGCTCCGCCGGCGCGCCTTTTGTTGCCGGCATCGGCCCCGATGCCGTCAAAATCCCCATGCGCACCCAAAATCCGCTGATCCAGGATGCATGGGAGGCGCTGCAAGCCCTGCCGGCCGCGAACTACCTGGGCCTTGCTACCCCGCGCTTCCTGCTGCGCATGCCCTACGGCCGCAAAACCGACCCGATCGACGCTTTTGCATTCGAGGAATTCACCCGCCAATCCGGCCTCTCCGGCATGCTCTGGGGCCATGCCGCCCTCATCCCCGCCCTGCTGCTGGCGGAAAGCTGGGCGCAGCTGGGCAACAGGATGCAGCTCGGCAAGATCATGGGCGTCGGTGACATTCCCTACTACGTCTATATCGCCGAGGACGGTGATCAGACCGCCCTGCCCTGCACCGAGCGCCTCTATTCCGAACGCCAGGCGCGCGATGTCGGTGCCTACCACCTGATGCCGCTGATCAGCCTGCGCGGCCGCCCCGAAGTGCGCCTGGCCAGTTTTTCCTCCCTCTCCGGCAAGCCGCTGGCCGGCTTGTGGAACCTCTTCGACCCCACGCCCGAACCGGAGCCGGTAGCCCCCGCGACCGAGCCGGAGGCGGAGGCAGAGCCCGACACTGAAGCCTCCGCCGAGGATGCACCAGCCGACACATCCTCGGACGAAGGCTCGGCCGGCGAAGCCGCCGCCGAAGATGCTGCCCCGGCCGGCGACACGGATCTGGATGCCCTCCTGGCCAGCCTGGGCACCGACCCCCCAGCCGCCGCCGAGGGCGACACCGATCCCGACCTCGACGCCCTGCTCGCCTCACTCAAGTAACCCTTCCGCGGGGCAAGCCGTAGCACCAAGGGCACGGCGCCCTCGGGTCCTGCTCAGAGTTTCATGTCGTATTCTGTTACAGAATCGCACTAACCTGACAACCTGAATCAGCCGATCATGAACGTCGGCCTCGCACCGGCCGCAAGACATTTGAGAGATACCCATGTGGCGCATCACAACGACCTGCCTGGCCGCAGCCCTGACACCGCAAGCCGCCGGCGCGCACCCCCCTGGCGGCTTCAAGCACATCATCGTGGTCATCCAGGAGAACCGCACGCCGGATAATCTGTTCGGCAGCAACCCCAGCTTCGAGCCCGGCGTCGATATCGCCACCAGCGGCCCCACATCGAAGGGGTCCACGGTGGCACTCACGCCGGTGGCGCTGGATGGGTGCTACGACATCGCCCACACCCACGCTGCGTTCGAGGCCGCCTACACGCAAGGTTTCGACCGCGAACCCTTCAGCCTGCCCAAGGGCTGCACCGCGCCCGCCCATCCGCAATATAAATATGTCGATAATTCCACCGGCACCGTGCAGCCTTATTTCGACATCGCGGCCGCCAACGGGTTTGCCAACCGCATGTTCCAGACCAACCAGGGCCCGAGCTTCCCGGCGCATCAGTTTCTGTTCGGGGGCACCTCCGCGCCCTCGGCCGACACCGCCCTGTTCGCGGCCGAAAATCTGCCCGAGAAAACCCCTGCCGGCTGCGCCGCCCCCAGCAGCGCGCGCGTGGCGCTGATCGACCCGCTCGGCAGCGAAACCTCGCACCCCGCCATCTACCCGTGTTTCGAGCACCGTACCCTGGCCGACCTGCTCGATGCCGCCACCCCGCCGATCGGCTGGCGCTATTACGCGCCGGGCTCGGACTCGATCTGGACCGCGCCGAACGCGATTGAGCACATCTGCGGGCCGGCCACCGTCAGCGGCACAGTCAAATGTAACGGCGCCGACTGGATGGACGACGTGATCCCCAACAATCCGGCGCAGGTGCTCACCGACATCGGCAATTGTGCCTTGCAGCCCGTCAGTTGGGTGATTCCGACGGGCGAGGAGTCCGACCACGCCAGCATTAACAACGGCTCGGGCCCGAGCTGGGTTGCGGGCATCGTCAACGCGATCGGCGGCGCGCGCAAATGCGGCAGCGAGACTTACTGGCAGAATACCGCCATCTTCATCACCTGGGACGATTGGGGCGGCTGGTTCGACCACGTGGCACCGTTCAAGGTGGTCAAGCCCTATCAATGGGGTGCGGGCTACACCTACGGTTTCAGAGTGCCGCTCCTGGTCGTCTCCGCCTATACAAAACCCGCGCTGGTGAGTAACCAGATTCTCGATTTCGGCAGCATACTTGCGTTCATCGAAAAGAATTTTGGCTTAGGCTTCATCGGCCCCGGCACCAGCCGCTACACACAGTACGCCGACTACCAGGCCACACTGGCCGGCCGCGGCGACCTCGCTGACTTTTTCACGCTCACCACCGCAAAGCCCTTCACCGCCATCCAGGCCAAGCTGAGCATCGAGGATCTGCTGCACGCACCCACATCGGTGGTCGGGCCGGATGACGATTGACAGGCGCGCCTGGTGTTGCCGGCATTTGCATTGCCGGAGCAAAACGAAACCGGTTGCCCGACTTGGCGCCCACGTGCGGGATACCGCTTCATGAATCTGGCCAGCGCAAACCCGACCTCAGCCGCTGGTGTTCGCTCCGGAACTTCAATCCGCCGTCATTAGGCGCACAGGCGTTCTGATCGTTACAAGGTAGTAAATCGGGCTGATCACCGCCAGGCACACCACCCAGGATATATCCGCCCCGCCCAGCCATCTGGCAACCGGGCCGGTATAGAGGCTTTGCGACATGAACGGAATTTCGATGACGAAACCGGCAATGTAGCACAGCACTGCGCGCCACTGGACACGGCCATACACCCCGCCATCGGCCCGGGTGAGAGACGCTATGTCGTAAGCGCCGTGCTGCACCAGATAGTAATCGATCAGGTTAATCGCGGTCCATGGCACCAGCACATAGAGCAGAATATAGAGAAAATCCATGTAAGCGCTCAGAAAATGCTGCTGCCCCTGGATCGCGGCAGTGCTGGCGACGAGAAAGATGAGCACGCAGACACCAGCGCGCGACATCGGCCCTGGCGAGAAGCGGCGCATGCACGTTTGTATGGCGGTGAGGAGTGCCAGCACGCAGGAGTACAAATTCATCGCGGTGCCGCAGGTGAGGCCCAGGCTGAATACAACGATCACAGGCAGCGCCAGATGCCCCGCCGTGCGCGTGAACCCGGCCACGAGATCGCCGCCGGCGCCTAGCGAAATGCCCAGCGCCGCGCCCAGCATCATCGGCAGCAACGACCCCACAACGTTGCCCAGATAGGCGGCCCAGAAGGCAGCGCCGACGCCCGTGTCTTTGGCCATGTAACGGCTGAAGTCCGACACGTAAGGCGCATAGGACAACGCCCATAAGGCCGCCAGTGAAAAAGTTCCCAGAAAATTCGGCCAGGTAAAGACGCCGGTACTGAGGAAATTTTTGGGCAAACCCGCGGCAACGAGGAGTGCGGCCATGCCCAGCAAAGCCAGCCCCGTCGCCACCGTCACCAGACCGCCCAACGCATGGATCACATCATAGCCGAAAATCGCCACCGCCACACCGGCAATGCCAAGCACGACAATACCGGCATCAATGCCAAAACCACCCAGCTCCGAATGAATCGATTGCGCGCCCAACACGAGATTGGAGGCAATAAAACCGACATACATCATAATCACGGCGGCCAACACCAGCAGCGCGCCGATCGAACCGAACTGGCCGCGGGTCTGCACCATTTGCGGCAGCCCAAGCTGCGGCCCCTGGGCTGCATGCAACGCCATGAACACGCTGCCGGCGAGCAAACCGAGAATGATCGCGCAGCAAGCCGAGACAAATCCCAGGCCAAAATTCGTCGTGGCCAGCGCGCCGGTGATCACCGTCAGCAGGCTCAGGTTGCAGCCGAACCATATGGTGAAGAGGTAACGGAAAGTGCCGTGGCGTTGATCGGGTGGGATCGCCTGGATGGTGTTGGGCTCAAATACCGACGGCATGTTCCCGGCTCCAGGGAAGAAGAAGCAGTTCTTTTTTGAAGAAAGAACCGAAAAACTTTTGGACATGAGGCGCGTCAAATTCGGAGCAGCTTGATCCGCTTGCCGTTGACGCCCAGCGCAATCCGGCCCTGCTTCAACGCCAGCGCGTCCTCGCCGAAAACCGTGTGGCGCCAGCCGTGCAGGGCGGGAATGTCGGGCTCCGCTTCGGTCGCCAGACGGTCGATGTCCTCGGACGAGGCCAGCAATTTGGGCGCCACGTCATGCGCCTCCGCCTTCTCCGCCAGCAGCACCTTGAGCAAAGCCACCAGAGCGGGCGACGGGCGCGGGCCGTCGCGCTGGGCGCGGGCTTCGGGCAGCGCGTCTTCGGGGAGCGATGCCACCTCGGCAATGGCGGCGATCAGCGACTGGCCGGTCGGGCCATCCGCGAAACCGCGGGTGACGCCGCGGACACGCCCCAGCGCGTCGGCCGTCGTCGGCATGCTCGCGGCGATTTCCAGCAAACTCTCGTCGCGCACCAGGCGCTGGCGGGGGATGTTGATGCGCTGCGCCTCGCGCTCCCGCCAGGCCGCAATGGCGCGCAGCACGCCCAGCATGCGCCGGTTGCTGGTGCGCGGCCGCAGCCGCTCCCACATCGTCTCCGGGTCCGGCCGGTAAGTAGCGGGCTCGGCCAATATGGCGAGTTCCTCGGCGACCCACGGCAGCCGCCCTTCCCGCGCCAGACGCGCCGTCAGTTTCTCATACACCGGCCGCAGCCAGGTGACGTCGGCCGCCGCATACTCCACCTGCGCCTGGCTCAGCGGCCGCGCCGACCAGTCGGAAAACCGGTGCGCCTTGTCGATATGGCCGCCGGTGAGCGCGCCCACCAGGCTGTCATACCCCACCTGGTCGCCGAACCCCGCCACCATGGCCGCGACCTGGCTGTCGAACAAAGGTTTGGGAATGGCGCCGAACATATGCAGGAAAATCTCCACGTCCTGCCGCGCGGCATGGAAAACTTTGATCACTCGCTCGTCGGCGAGCAGCCCGGCCAGAGGGGCGAGGTCCAGGCCAGGCGCCATCGCGTCGATCACCGCCACGTCGGCGCTGCCGGCGAGCTGCACCACGCACAGCTCCGGCCAGTAGGTGCGCTCGCGCATGAACTCGGTGTCGATCGTCACGTAGGGCTCGGCGGCCAGGCGCGCGCACAGGGCGGCGAGCGCGGCGCTGTCGGTGATCAGGACTGTCGGGGGGAAGTCGGCGCGAGGCGAGCGTGGCATCCGGTATGTCCTACACGCCCCGGTTGATTCAAGGAAGGTGCCGCTTGACAGCCGGGCCCTGGGCTGGCGTGTCTGCCTCCCCCATCGACGACACAGGATTTTCCATAATGCACGCCTACCGCACCCACAGCTGCGGCGCCCTGCGCGCCTCCGACGCAGGCGGACAGGCGCGCCTGTCCGGCTGGGTGCACAGCAAGCGCGACCACGGCGGCCTGTTGTTCGTCGATCTGCGCGACCATTTTGGCCTCACCCAGATCGTGTTCCCCGCCGGCAGCGCCGCCTTTGCGACCGTCGATGCGCTGCGGGTCGAGAGCGTGATTACCGTCACCGGCGACGTGGTTCTGCGCGAGGGCGCCACCATCAACCCGCGCCTGCCCACCGGCGAAATCGAGCTGCGCGCGGCCGAGGTGGTGGTGCAATCCACCGCCGACGTGCTGCCGCTGCAAGTCGCGGGGGCAGAAACCTATTCCGACGAGACACGCCTGCGCTACCGCTACATCGACCTGCGGCGCGAGCGCGTGCACCGCAACATGATGCTGCGCTCGCAGGTCATCGCCTCGATCCGCGCGCGCATGCTGGCGCAAGGCTTTACCGAGTTCCAGACGCCGATCCTGACCGCCAGCAGCCCCGAAGGCGCGCGCGATTTCCTGGTCCCTGCCCGCATGCACCCCGGCAAATTCTACGCCCTGCCGCAGGCGCCGCAGCAGTTCAAGCAACTGCTCATGGTCGCCGGCTTCGACCGGTATTTCCAGATCGCCCCCTGCTTCCGCGACGAAGCCAGCCGGGCGGACCGTTCGCCCGGCGAGTTTTACCAGCTCGATTTCGAAATGAGCTACGTGACGCAGGAGGATGTGTTTGCGACCATCGAGCCGGTGATCGCCGGCGTGTTCGAGGAGTTTGCCGCCGGGCGCACGGTGGATACAGCGCCTTTCGTGCGCATCCCCTACGACACGGCGCTGCTGGAATACGGCTCCGACAAGCCGGATTTGCGCAATCCGCTGCGAATCCGGGACGTGACTTCCCAGTTCGCCGGCAGCGGCTTCGGGCTGTTCGCCAAAATCGCCGCCTCGGGCGGCATCGTGCGCGCCATCCCCGCACCTGGCGCTGCCTCGCGCCCGCGCGGCTTCTTCGACAAGCTCAACGAGTGGGCGCGGGCCGAGGGTGCCGGCGGGCTGGGCTATGTTATTTACGAAACGGACGGGCCGCGCGGCCCGATTGCCAAAAATCTGGAGCCGGACCGCGCCGAAGCTTTGCGACTTGCCTGCGGCGTGGGCGCCGGCGACGCGGTATTCTTCGCCGCCGGCAAGCCGGAGGAGGCGGCGAAATTCGCCGGCGCGGTGCGCCAGCGCATCGCCGCCGAACTGGACCTTGCGGAGAAAAACGCCTTCCGCTTCTGCTGGGTGACCGACTTCCCTATGTTCGAAATGAACGAAGAATTCAATAAAATAGATTTTTCGCATAATCCGTTCAGCATGCCGCAGGGCGGCATGGAGGCGCTGGAGACGCAGGATCCGCTGACGATCAAGGCCTATCAATATGATATCGTCTGCAACGGCGTCGAACTTTCGTCGGGCGCCATACGCAACCACCGGCCGGACATCATGATCCGCGCCTTTGCCATTGCCGGCTACAGCCAGGCGGAGGTGGAGGCGCGATTCGGCGGCATGCTGAACGCCTTCCGCTACGGCGCCCCGCCGCACGGCGGCTCCGCGCCCGGTATTGACAGAATTGTGATGCTGCTCGCCGACGAGCCCAACATTCGCGAGGTGATCCCCTTCCCGCTCAACCAGCAGGGCGAGGATCTGCTCATGGGCGCACCGGCGCCGGTGCCGGCGGCTCGGCTTCGGGAGCTATCTATAAAATTGGACTTGCCGCCGGCGACAAAAGCCTAGGTTTATCAAGGACTTCTTTTTTGAAAAAAAAGAAGCAAGAAACTTTTGACCGTTTGCGGATACGGCGGATCGATTTGCGCGGCTCCCATAGTTAAAAGTTTTTTGATTCTTTTTTTGACAAGAGCACGGTCTTTCTAGACTCAAACCGTTGCGCGCCCTAATTTTTACACACACGATTCAGACCGGAAGTCCAAAATTTTGGTTGACCGCCAGCGAAACGTCGTGCACATTAATCGTGTCGATACGTGATGACCGTTGGAGGCCGCGATATGCTTATGCAGAGACTCGTCCCTACCGCAGTAGCATTTGCTGCGCTCTTCGCCACACCAGTCCTGGCAGACCCCATCTATACGCTCACGATACAGGATTCCGCCGGCTCGACAACAACGACCGATAACGGCACCGGTCAGATAACCTACACTGGTACGTTGGGTGGGTTCACCATCAATAATCTGTCGGTCACCGACGTCAACCCGACGAACCCGTTCGACGTCGGTTTCGGGTCGCAGGATATTTTCCATGCCAGCGGGTCGGACACGCTGAACGTGTTCGTCACCGTGTCGAACCTGACCGCCCCCCTCCCGAGCTCGCTGTGGATCGGCACCACATCCTCGGCCAATTTCGAGGACGGCTCAATTCTCGGCTGGTCAACCAAGACCTATTTTGACCCTACCGACCAGGGACTTCTGACCCAGCTCATCTCCTCCTCGTCCGGCGGCGTAACCACCAATTCCTTCAGCAGTTCGACCGCGGGCAGCACGACCCTGTCGTCTAACCCGTTCTCCTACACGGTCGAATTCTCGCTCGACCTGCTGACCAACGAGTTCGCCAACGGCGCCGGCGCCACCACCGACGTTCTGGTGCCGGAGCCTGCCACCGCGGCCTTGTTCGCCGCCGGCCTGCTCAGCATTGCCATGATCCGGCGCCGCCGCGCCTGATCCCTTCGGTCTTCGGTAGCGTGGGGGTAACCCACGCTACCGGCTGAGCGGATAGACGTCGGATTTGGTCTTTTTTGACAAAAAGAACCGAGAAACGTTCGTCGTTTTGGGTGCGTGCCTGGTTTTGGCGTCTCTGGTTATCGGAGCGCATTGGGCAGTCTATCCCCACCCGTCGATTTTCCATGATGGGCTCGATCAGTCCTATTATCTGAATGCGGCGCGGGCCTGGTCCGAACTGGATCTGACGCCGGCCAGACACCATTACCTTCCGCTCTACCCGCTGCTCGGCGCCGCCTTTGTATGGCTGACGCCTGCACAGCCTTTCATGATCCCTGACCTGCTGTGCCTTCTGGCCTCGCTGCTGGCTTTCGTGCGGATCGGCCGCCGCCTCGCACCGGGCTGGAACGATACCGTATTGACGCTCTGCTTCCTGGCCGCCGTGCTGAGCGGCAAATGGATGTTCTTCTGGTTGTGGGTGATGCCCTGGACCAGCACCGGATCGGCGCCGCTGCAATTCGCAGCCCTGCTTCTGGCTCTGCGTTTCGGCGAACGGCCCGCGCCGCGCCGCGCCGCGGTGCTCGGCCTGTGCATCGGCACGGTCGCCGGCTTCCGCCCGAGCGACGCCGGCATTCTCGCCCTGACCTGCGGCGCATACGCATTTTTCGCCCTCGTGCGCGACGGCGCGACGCGACGCATCTGGGTGATGACCGCCGGCGCCGCGACGGCAGGATTGCTCGCCGGTGCGCTGCCCTGGATGGCAGCGCACCTGGCGATCTTCGGCGTCACGGGCGGCCCCTACGTGCAAAAATCGGCCGCCATCGGCTTCGAATGGCGCCTGCTGCCGATCCGCTGGGTCATGCTGGTCATCGACGCGCGACCGCTGCTGCCGACCGGCAACGGCATGGCGGAGGTCCTCCCATGGGTGATCCCGGGCATCGCCGGCATGCTGGCGGCGCTGATGCCGCGCGCCGGCAGACCGGTGGCACCGGCAGCCCTTGTCGCCTCGACCGTCACGCTGCATGCCGCAGTTTACCTGACCTACCGCGACCTGAACCCGGACGGGCTTTGGCGTTTCGTCAACGTCCATTATTTCAAGTGGATTTTTCCGTTCCTCACACTCTGGGCCGCACAGTTCGCCGCCGCGCTGGTTGCCGGGCGAGCAGAGCGGACACGTGCGTTTGTCGCCGGCGCGCTGACACTGTCCCTGTTTGCCTGGCGCCCGCTGCTCCGCAAACCCGAGGCGGTCGCTGTCACTTATGTCAATGGCACCTCGGGCCGGAGCCTCCGCCTGGCGCAGGGCTTCGCCCGCCTGGACCGGGCGCTGTTCATCGATCTGTCCGGCACGTGGGAGAACATCCATGCCGGCAAATTCGTCCTGCACGATGGGCAGGATTTCCACAGCCAGTATGATTTCAAAGTGCTGCCATTGGCCTCGGGGGCGCTGATCTTTCCGCTGCGGCCGCTGCCGCCAGGCCCGGCCGTGCTCGATCTGCCGCCCGGCATCGGGCTGCGCGCGCCGGATCACATACGCATGTATGCGCAAGCAATCGTGCTCGGTATCCCCTGCGGCATTTTGCCGCGCCGCCGAGCCTGTGTGTCTCCCCTGCCGGCACCGCGGTAGGGTGACAAACACCGCAACGCGCACCGCCCTGCCGAGAACCCCAGCCCCATGCAAACCCTGCCAAAACTCCTGTCCCACCCTGCCGCCGCCGCCGCCCTGGCGATCGCCGCCTACACGATCATGATCCTGCCGGGCCTGGCCGCACGTCATTTCGATATATCAACATTCATCGTCGCCGGCGACCGGTTCGTCGATGCATCGCAGACGCCGGGCCCGATTGCCGTGCGCGTGCATTCCGCGGGCTATGACGGGGAATTCTTTTACCGGCTGGCGCTGAATCCGCTGTCGTTCGCACCCACCGCCTACGGTGTCACGCTTGACAAGCCGGCGTTCCGCATGGGGCGAATCGTCTATGCGGCGCTGGCCTGGGCCGCGGCGCTGGGGCGTCCGGCTGCGGTGCCCGCCGCGCTCTTCACGCTCAACCTGCTGGGGATCGGCGCTATCGCCGCTCTGGCCGCGCTCATCGCCAGAACCGCAGGCCTGTCCTGGATGCTGGCGCCCGCCATCGTGCTCTGGCCGGGATTCCTGGTCAGCCTGACGCACGACACCGCGGAAATTCTCGCCTGCGCGCTGATGCTCGGCGCGATTCTCTGTTATTTACACGGCCGATTCCTGGCGTATGCGGTTATCGCCGCGCTCGCGACCTTGACCCGGGAGACGACGCTTCCGGTGTTCGCCGGCCTCCTGCTGTACGATCTGGGCCACCGCAGGAGACCTGCGATCCTTGCCGGCGTGCTGTTCGTGCCTTTTCTGACCTGGACCATGTTCCTGACCGTAGCCTGGCATAAAATGCCGACCGCCCATGCGCTGAGGCAGAATTTTGGGCTGCTCCCGTTGGCCGGCCTGGCAGGCATGCTGTCGGACTGCATCACGGGCGCGCGAACCTGGGCGGCGAAACCGCTTGGCAACCTGATTGTCCGGGGTATCGTTCTGGCCACCGGCCTCGGGCTTGTCGGCTTCTCGTGCCTGGTCGCATCGCGGCTGGCGGACGTTGTTCACGGCGCGAGCAAGCTGCGGCCGCTGGCTGGGGCCTGGCTACTGCTGGCACTGATGATGGCGTTCCTGAAGGCCGGCGGCCCATGGGTCGAGCCCGCCGGCTATTTGCGCGCCGCGAGCGAATTTTACGTCGTGGGGTGCCTGCTTCTCGCCATGGGCGGCCCGATCGAAATGTTTGGCCGTCGTGTCAGACCAGCGCTCCTGGCCATCGCCGGCGCCGCCATGGTTGGATGCGGCTTTGCCTATTGCACATCACAAATCGGCCTCCGCGCTTCCTAGAACATCGTTGGCAACTTTCGGATGGTGCAGGCGCTCGATCACCGCCGGCACATCGTCAGCAGGGACCGGCCTGCTGAAATAATAGCCCTGCACGCAACTGCATCCGTCGGCCCGTATGCGGTCGAGCTGCGCGATGGTTTCGACGCCTTCCGCCGTCGTCGGAATGCCCAGGCTGGTGCCCAGGGCTGCGATCGAGCGGACGATGGCGCCATGTTCGGGCGAGAGGTCGGGCGGGCTGACGAAGGAGCGGTCGATCTTGATCTTGTCGAACTTGAAGCGGCTGAGCTGGCTGAGCGAGGCATAGCCGGTGCCGAAATCATCGAGCGCGACCCGCACATCCAGCTCACGCAGGCTGGCCATAGTGGCTTCCACCGATTTGTGATCGTGCAGCAGCAGGCTCTCCGTCACTTCAATTTCCAGCCGCCGGCCAGGCAGACGCGAGGCGGTCAGGGCGTGCGCCACGGAGCGGCCGAAATGGCCGGTTTCGAACTGCAAGGCCGAGGCATTCACCGCCACGGCGATGTCGGGCGGCCACCCCGCCGCCTCCCGGCAGGCTTCGCGCAATACCCAGTCGCCGATCGGGACGATCAGCCCGGTCTCCTCGGCGAGCGGGATGAATTCGGCCGGCGAGACCAGGCCGCGGGTGGGGCTGCGCCATCGGATCAGCGCTTCGAAGACGCGGATGCACTGCGCATTCAGATCGACCTGCGGCTGGTACCAGAGTTCGAATTCCTCGGCGGCGAGCGCACGGCTCAAATCATGTTCGAGATGCCGCCGGCGCCTGGCGCGTTCATTGAGCGCGGGATCGAAGAAGACGACGGGGTTGCTGTCGGTCGCCGCCGACAAGGCGATGGCCGCGGCGGCGGACAGCGCCTCCGGCGTCGCCCCATCCTCCGGCGCCCGGGCGATGCCGACATGGGCGCGCACGCTGATCATGTGGCCCTCGATGGCATAGGGACGCGACAGCACATCGACGATACGTTCGGCCAATACGGAGGCGCCGATGCTGCCGGTGGCGGCGGACACCCCCATGGCGAATTCGTAGGCCGGGAAACGCCCCAGCAGATCATCCTCGCGCAGCAGGCCGGCCAGGCGCCCGGCGCCGATTCGCAGCAGCCCGTCGCTGGCAGCCGGGCTCAGCGGGTCGTTCAAGGTTTTCGGCCGCGACAGGGTCACCAGCAACATGACGGCGCCGTCGTTGCCGGCCGCGTCCAGCCGGTCCTGCAGCATGAGCATGAAATGCTGCCGGTTCCACAGGCCCGTCACCGGGTCGGTGGATGCATGCTCCAGCAGCCAGTCCTGCGTCTGGCGCGACTGGGTCACATCCTCCAGGCTGGCGACCCAGCCCAGGGTGGCGGCCTGGCGCACATCCATGGCCACGACCCGGTTGCCGGGCGAGGCGCGCATGGAGAGCAGCACCTGCCGCGGCTCGCCGTCACCGCTCATCAGCAGGGCCGCGGCCACGGCTTGCAGCGACGCCGCATCCAGCGTCCGGCTGCCGGCGAGAAGGCGCATCACCGGCTGGTCGATGTCCGCATCGTCCGCCATGATACCGAGCAGATCGATCGCCCCCTTGGTAATGAGGCGCACGCAAAAACTGTGATCCATGACGATCAGCCCGTGGCGCGCATGATCCAGGGCACAGCGCAGCAGCGCATCGAGCTCGCCGGCCGGGGTGCGCCGCACGCCGGGGCGCATCGGCGTGGTCTTGGAGCGCCCGCCGCCGCGGGCAGGCTCGGCCCCTCCCCCCATATCGATCAAGTCCCGGAAACCATCATCGTTCATCCTGGCGCCACGATGCTCACATGAAGGCGGCAGGGTAGCGGCGGAGGGGTTAGCGTAGAGTTGACACTGCCGCGCCGACCGAGACGAGACCCTAGGCCCTACACCTCGGCCAGTTCCGCCTCGCGTTTCAGCGGCATCACCAGCGTGTAGCAGGTGCCCTCATCCTCGCGCACCGTCAGCGTGGCGCCCAACTGGCGGGCGAAACCGCGGATCAGGGTCAGGCCGATGCCGTCGCGCACGCCCATCTCGGTCTCCGCGCGGCCGGCGGGAATGCCGATGCCGTTGTCGCAAATCGTCAGCTCCGCCTCGCCGCCGCGGCTTTGCAGAAGCACTTCCACGGCACCCGTGCGGCCGTGCGGAAAAGCGTATTTCAGCGCGTTGCTCACCGCCTCGGTGACGATGAGCGACAGCGGCACCGCCTGGTCGCTGGACATCTGCAATTCGCTCGCCTCGATGTGCAGGGAGATGCGCGTGCCCTCGCGCTCGCCCATGGCGGCGAACAACTGGCCGCAGAGCTCGGTGAGGAAGGAGCGCATGTTGATGGTGTGCACCTCGCCCTCCGAATAGAGGTGCCGGTGCAGGGTCGCCAGCGCGCGCACCCGGTCGCGGGCGGAGGCGAATTCGGCTTTCGCCTCCGGCTGGCGGATGCGCGAGGCCTGCAAATTCAGCAGCGAGGCGACAATTTGCAGATTGTTCTTCACCCGGTGGTGGATCTCCTTCATCGCCAGCTCCTGCTGGCCGACCGCGGCTTCGCTGCGCGCGGCGTGCTCGGCGATGGCGCTGGTGGCGTCGCCAAAGGATTTGGCCAGCTCGCGCAATTCGACCGGCGCGCGGCTCAGCGCACGCGCATCGAAGGCGCCGCCGACGCGCCAGCGCCGCACCGCGCTGCTCAGCCGGTCCAGCGGCTGAACCAGGGCGACATGCGTGCCGATGGCGACCGCCGTCAGGCCCAGCAGCAGCAGCGCGGCCAACTGGCCCAGACGCCGGACCAGCACCTGGCGGGCGGCCGCGCGGTCCTCGCTCGCCGGATAGGCAATCAACAGGCGGTAGCCATGGCCCAGCCCCGCCGACGCATAGGCGTAAGGCTCGCCGCCGGCCGACATGGTCTGCACGATGGCGCTGGTCTGCATCAGGGTTTTGAGCACCGCGGGCGGCGGCAGGCCGGCGCTGCCGACGGAAGCGGCCTGGGTGAGCGTGCCGTCCTGGTCGGCGATCCAGACGGCGGTGAGGTCGGGGATGACAGAGCCCGCGGTGCTGGCGAACCAGCCGATGCGCAGGCCGGCATAGAGAAACCCTGCCAGGCGGCCAGCCTGATAGAGCGGCATCGCCGCGGGCACGATTTTCCCGCTGCTCAGCACGCTGCTGCGCACCGGGCCCAGCGTGAAAGCGTGGTCATGGGCGGCCGCGGCGAACAGGGTTTTGTTGCGCGCATCCAGCGCCGCCTGGGTGATGCCCGCGGGCAGGGGCGCGCCGGTGCAGCGCAGCACGCCATCGGCGTCCACCAGGGCGAGGTTGGAGTAGCGGCCGCGTTGCAGATCGAGCACGCTTTTCAGGCTCTGATGGCAGATGGCGGGGTCGGTCCCCAGCAGGCCTTGGGTTTGCGACAGGGCGATCATCATCTGCTCCGCCCCGCCGACCGCCGCCTCGTGCCGCGCAATGGCCGACTCGCGCCAGCGGGCGGCCGTCTGCGCACTGACGTCCAGCGCCATGCGGTAGTTCTGCAAGGCGATGGTGCCCGACAGCATGAGCAGCGGAATGGCGGCGATCAGCACCAGAAGTGCGAGCCGCACGCGGATATTGTCCAGCCCGCTGGTCATGTCACATCCCGCAGGCCAGCGCCTGCGGGGCCGGCCGAAATCACCTGTTACGGTCCTCTTCGATGAGCCGGAGCAGCTCCTCGGGGATCGGCTCGTTCGCCACGTCGTCGTAGATCTTGTGCAGGCCGCGCTTGAGCCAGAGGTCGAACGCGGCGTCACCCTTGGTGGGAGCCGCACCCTTGCCCGCGCGCTTGCTGTCGGTCTCCGCAGACGGCTTCTTTGCCTTGGGCATCGCGGCTTGCATCACGTCCTGAAAGAGCCGGCCACGCACGGCGGACGACTCTGGTCGAGGGAATCTCTTTCCCTGATACATTCAAGCCGCAAGCGGCCCGCGGTTCAAGAGCAGCGTGGTACGGAAAAGGAAGGAAGCAGTTCTTTTTTGAAAAAAAGAACCAAAAAACTTTTGAATCCTGGGCCGAGTCTCTCAGGAAAGGCCGAAGCCCAAACATGCAAAAGTTTTTTGCTTCTTTTTTTCAAAAAAGAAGTCCTTGACTTTTTCTCCCTCAGGCGTGAGCGCCGTCAGCATCCACCATGCGGCGGGCCAGCAGCGACGCCGCGTTGCGGGCGGCCGCGCCGGCTTTCTCCGCAGCTTTGTCGCGCGGCTCGCCGAGCAGCCAGGCTTCGAGCTGGCGGCGGGCGCGGAACACGCGGCTCTTGGCGGTGCCGACGGCGCAGCCGGTGGCTTCGGCCAGGGCTTCGTAGCTCATGCCGTGCACCACGACCATGACCAGCGCCTCGCGCTGATCCGGCGGCAGGCGGGTCATCGCCTGGGCGAGTTCCTTCAGCGCCAGCCGGTCCTCATGCGGGGCTTCGGTGGCGAAGACGGAGCTTGGCACGTCGTCGATATCGGTGGTGTCGCGGCGCTTGCGCAGGTTGGAGATGAAGCGGTTGCGCAGGATGCGGTGCATCCAGGCCGGGAAATTGGTGCCGGGGATGAAGCTGCTCTGGGCGGACAGCGCGTTGCACACGGCGTCCTGCACCAGATCCTCGGCGGCGGCGCGGTTGCGCGTGAGCGCGAGTGCCTGGACGCGCAGTTTCGGCAGAATGGCGATGACCTGGTCGTGAAAGCTGGGGTGGGAGGCCTGAGACATCATTCTCTCCTTATTCCTGACCCACCAATGTCCGGGGCGCGGGGAACGCTGCATCACGAAATGGTGAGGGGACAGTTTCCAGGAGACAGTTACCAGGGGCCTGCTGGCAACTGTTTCCTGACACCTGTCCCCTACTCCCCGGCGGCGAACGCTTCGGCCAATTTGGCGCGGGCACGGCTGACGCGGGCGCGCATGGTGCCGGTGGGGACGCCGCAGATGGCAGCGGCTTCCTCGTGCGTCAGCTCCTGGGCGCCGACCAGGACCAGCGCCTCGCGCAGCAGCGGGGGAAGAGTCCAGAGCATGCGGGCCATGTCGGTGACTTCGCCGGAGTGCGGCTGTATGCCGGGGCTGGCGGTGTCGAAGTGCGTCTGCATCGCCGTGTCCTCGCGGCGTCGGCGGCGGCGGTGCTCCATGAAGGCGTTTCGCTGAATTGTGAACACCCAGGCTTTCAGGCTCGTCCCGGCCTGGAATTGCGCCAGGGCGGCTAATGCGCGCACGATCGTATCCTGCACGAGATCGTCGGAATGGCTGAAATCGCGCACCAGATAGCGGGCGTAGGCGCGCAATTCGGGCAGCAGGGCCGCCAGCTCCCGCCGCAGCCGGGCGGCGTCTTCCACACCGAGGGGACTTTCGCTTGCCATGGTTCCAGGACTACCCATTGAGCCGAGGCGTCCCCATGCTCCACCCATTCTTCTGAGGACCAACCGAT
>Ga0116231_10005605_pt1 | contig 24616 bp, 19 predicted proteins | sample S1TSphgellanicum_2_FD_89695 | JGI IMG/M metagenome (GOLD analysis project Ga0116231, IMG submission 89695) | Host-associated microbial communities from peat moss isolated from Minnesota, USA - S1T2_Fd - Sphagnum magellanicum MG | ecosystem: Host-associated > Plants > Peat moss > Unclassified...
CCCAAATTTACCACAAAGGCATCTGGCAATGGTTGCACTGTAAACCACTCATGGTCTTTGTACACTTGTAGGCCTGCCACATCATCCTGGAGGAGCAGAGTAATTGCTCCCATGTCTGAATGTCTGAATGTGCCTGCATTCAACCAATATCCTATCAGAAAGCGATGCTTATTTTCCATTAGGATTTGGCCATCTCCACTACCCTTTCAAAATCCTTTGAAAAGGCTTTATGTCCTGGAGGGTATAACGTGCCTTTATCCCCTCCAGAAAAACTTGAATCCTCCTCCCAAACACAGCAACAGTGATGTAGTTTCTTCAAGGGTTTTTTGGGCTTCCCATAGGAAGACAATACATCATAAAAACCCAGTTGACTGATAGCAATGCTGGGAACATTTAACTGCAATCCAGATCATCATAGGATACTCTCATCCAGATCATCTGAGTTTGCTTGTGAGAAATTTGATTCTGGAAGGGGATGGGAATCTTTTTCACCTCCTCCTCCTCCTCCTCCTCCTCCTCCTCCTCCTCCCATTGGAGAGAGGACCTGAGTTTTGAGTGTTGGGTTACAGCCGTGGCTGAATGAAGAAGACAGACAAGCAGCTCTTGTGGAGAAGCACAGTCGTGGAGAAGCTGCTCGTAAGATCAGGGCTGCTGCTAAAGCTAAGACTAAGCAATCTCACTTTAGGTCCAAAGGTTGGTCCCTTGTCAAGTGTGTGTACCTTCTTTATTCTTTCCTGACTACAGCGAGCTTGTTTCTAGATCCCAATCTTGTCTGCTTTCTGAAACTTCAGTATTAGGTTAATTGGTATGCCCCTGGCTACACTGTTTTGACATTTCTGGATATCGGTTCTGACAATCAACCAATTCTTTTGGTGTTGTGGTGGTGTGCAGAACCTGCCACCCAGAAGGCAGGAAGTGCACCTGTAACCAGAGTACAAGTGCAAGGAAGCTTTGCAAGAGCATGTGAAAAAACAATGGTTGGTGGTCCACACTCAAATCCACAACACTCATTTGCTGAGGACCAACCACAGCATCATAATGCTGAGAACCAACAACATCATCATAACGCTTTTCACATTGCTGCTCCTCCTGTAACCTCGTCATCAAGCTTACAGAATCCACCAAAGTCACCAAGTTTGACACTGAGGAGGGCAAACTACTCTGTTCAAGTCACAAACTATTTTGGAACAAATATCCAAATGAACAATCAACATGCACCCCAAGTCCAATTCCATCGCAAGCATTTGCCCAAACAATTCATGGATCATTTGAGTCAGCAAGTTCCTTTTCACCAACATGATTTGTCCACCAGTCATGAGACTCAGCAAGTTCGTTCTCACCAACATGGTTTGTCCAGGGATCATGTGGCTCAGCAAATTCCTTCTATCCAACATGATTTGTCCATGTTTCATGTGCCTAAGCAAGTTCCTTCTTACCAACATGGTTTGTCCAGAGATCATGTGGCTCAGCAAATTCCTTCTATCCAACATGATTTGTCCATGTTTCATGTGCCTAAGCAAGTTCCTTCTTACCAACATGGTTTGTCCAGAGATCATGTGGCTCAGCTTGCTGCTTCTCAGCAGCATGATTTGTTCATGGAGCATGTGACTGAGCAAGTTCATTCTCACCAACATGGTTTGTCCAGGGATCATGTGGCTCAGCAAATTCCTTCTATCCAACATGATTTGTCCATGTTTCATGTGCCTAAGCAAGTTCCTTCTTACCAACATGGTCTGTCCAGAGATCATGTGGCTCAGCTTGCTGCTTCTCAGCAGCATGATTTGTTCATGGAGCATGTGACTCAGCAAGTTCCTTCTCACCAACATGATTTGTTACAACAAGTCAGAAGTCAGAGTGTGCTTGGGAGACCACCCCAGCCACATTGCATGCAACAACAACAAGGAGCATTTCTATGCCCCACTCTTGGATGCAATTATTGGGGTGCCAAGGCTTGCATCCAAAAGTCCTGCCATATGTGTTGTAGGATATCGGGAGCAGCTTGCTCACGACATCAATCTAGGTAAGATAGGTGTAGGAGATTGGTTATTCTTGAGAGGTTAAGCCCCAATCGATCGACAGCTTGTCAATCTGGATTTGGAGAGTTACTCTATAAGCTTCATGAGCTTGATTTTGGGTTAATGGCAGCAATCAGTGCAATGTCTTTGACATAATAGTCAAAGGAAACAGGTGCAGGTGAGGGAGTGCCTTTAAGGATTTGGGCTCCAGGATGTTACCAGAAGCTGAAGGCAAAAAGGATAAGTCTTCTTACCTCTCTAGGACTGGAAAATATTTTTGGGACTGGGGACTGCCCCGACATCTCTTGTGTTTGAAAGCATCTCCTTGCAAGAGAGATTCAGTCATCAGTTGGATCCTTCTGCTGATCACATGCCAGGAAACCTTCTGTGATATGAATAAAAAACCTTTTTGCTTTGAAGGTTTGCTCCCGAGGACCAACCCTAATTTTTAGGCCTACAACCTCAGGCTTACTAAGAACCGTGGGGAGCAGGCCTGCCTGTTATACTTCTTTTGTTTTCTGGTACCTCAATGTTTTTGGATACATATTGTAGATGATGTTGGTGGGATCAAAGGATTCACAAGCTTCTCAAAGCAACCTAACTACTCATTGAATTGAAAGCATGGAAGTATTATGCAAAAGAACAGGCTTCATCAAATTGAACCCTTAGGGAATAATGTAAGATCCAGAGAAGAAAAATTGAATGAGACAAATTAGTCTTTTTAGTACTCTTTGAGTGCATATTTGACAATAGGTTTAGTTAGTGAACCATTGGAATCAAATGGAATGTTGTTCAAATTAACAACATTTCAATAAAGAAAAAGTCCTGTAAATCATTGTGTTCGTGACCCATTTAGGATTAAATAACATGGGAGCGCATTCATAATGAACAGAAAAGATCAAGAAACTAACAAGATGCTCTATTGAAATTATGGGCAAAAATAAATATCGGAAGGAAAACAAAACCCAACTATAATGCAAGAGGAGGGAGTTCACTACTTTTAAATAATCTTGTGAATAATGGATTTCATTGAAGGAATTTTCAATTAATTTCACAATGTAGCAAACTATCTGTAAAGCCTTTTTACTCATTTTCTTGAAATAATAATAATGATTTCAAAAACTTAACAATGAATTGATGTTTTTGAAAAGAAATTGTTTGTTTTGTCAATGTGGAAGCTGACCTTAGGCTACAGGACTTGCTCCATTTGCAAAACAACCCACATGAAGAAGCAAGAGAAAAACCCATTTTGGCAATTTGCTTTGAGAAGGCCAAGAGGTGCCCACAAACCCAAGCAAGTTGTAGGTGTTCATTCCCATCACATTGACTCTATTGCATTAAAACACACAATGAACCGCATAATCTAACCTGCAATTAAGAGGCCTTCATTGCACACATCCATTGAAAAAGAATGGGATTGAATGCACACAAAGTGAAATTGCAATGACCAAGATGATGACACACACTATAAATTAGTAGTTTGATACAATGTGAAGAAGTGTAGTAATTGGTGTCCTTTGATAAACAAGGGATGGGTTGAGGGTGATTTGGAGAACTTCTTAAGGCCCAGTTTAAAGGAGAGGAGGCCTTTTTCTTATGGTCCCCATTTTCAACCAAATTGGGGTTGGTTTTTCAGTCCAATGAAATGTTGAGACATATCAAGAGAGAATCCAATTCTTTTAAGGGTCACTTTAGATGAGGGTACAAGGTCCAATGAAATAGAGCAATCCTCTTGAATGAAAGCCATAAATTGGACCCATGGCCTTTAAGATGAGGATTCAACATCAAAAAGAAAGAGGCAAATCAAGGCTAAACCTATATGGCCTAAAATCAATTGGTCGGAACCAAGAAAAAGAGCTAAAAAGGGAGCTCATGATTTGAAGAGCCAAGTTGCATGGTAGAGTCTAAGGCAGGGTCCAACTCGAGGATTCAATTTGCTTCAAATGAGTCGAAATTGGTTCCTAGGAATTTGGATCCTGGACCCCATCTAAAGTGAGCCTAAGTTTCATGACCTTAGTTTTCAACATAACAATAATGACATTGACATTGTTACATACTTTAACTTAGGCCATGCATTTTCATTGGATGGGACATAAAAAACGTTTGCATGCATGGGAAATAATGCAGTGGCAAAAGATAACCGAAACCACACTCAAGGCTTAAATATTGTAGTCCAAGGGCAGCTTCAACACATGTCAGTCAAATAATTAATTTAATTTTGAATAATTCATGTTGAAGCATAAAATATTTCTAAAGATTCTCGATTTTCCTTCACAAATTTTTGTTCTTTTTTGAAAAGAGTATTTTTTTAATTAAAATTTTCAACATTCTTACAAAATAATATAATTAGTGTTGAAACTATGAAGGTACTATGGTAATCAACTTGTTAATGGGGGTGTGGATTCAAGTTGCTAGAAGGCAAGATTCAAAAATGAGGTTTGAACCAGTCTTGAGAGGATAAGTGCAAATACACATTTACCCATTGTGTAAAATGGAATATGTACAAATGATTTATATTTATATGTCAATTTTTTTTTGACATTTACTCGTATCATGCTCATCATGTAAATCATTTTTTAACATTTACATGAGGAAATGTAAAAAAAGCCAATTACACTTACACAACCTTGCTTTAATGTCTTTGACAAGGTATGTATAAGAGCATCTCCAACAGTGCCCAGTATGGGATCCTGCACAGTAAAATGGGATGAAGAAAACCCAATCTATGCCGGTTTGGCTCAGGAAAATGGTTTTGGCTGCGCATAATTGCATATGTTGCAGTGGCTTGTAACAGGCACAGCAGCGCTGTGCACCTGCAGAAAAGAGTGTAATAAATATGATCAAACGGCTGCTCAGTGTTTCTGATTGGCCCATCATAATGATTGGTCCAGGTGGTTTGCTATTAGCAGTCGCCCCCCTACGTGCTGTCCTGATTTCAGTTTTATGGGTGGGGTCGCAAAAGAGTACGTAACTGAACTTGGATGTGAAATATATTTTCGCAGGGTCACATACTGAGCTACCCTTATTTAATAAAATTTCATGACTTTGTGAACAAACAGACAGGAGGGGATGAAGCATCAAATGAGGGGTGCAACTCTGGCCCAACAGGTCATGACTTTACGGATAACTCTATTATATACCCTCAATGACATACCCATTTGCAATCCATATTAAGTTGTGGGTGCATCCCAAAGCACAATGTGTTATTTTATTTTATTTTATTGTATTGACAATGGGTCACAAAACCTTAATATTTCTCATGCTATTCAATCGAACCTTTACTATAACAAGGTATTGAGGAAGTGCTTCCATTTAGCCCACCTATAAAGATACAAGTTCACATTTTTGGGGAAAAGGATATGAGACAATTGTGATGCTCTTGGAGAATATTTTGAGCGCATACTCTTGAGTGCATGTTGGCCCACCTCATGGCTTGAGTAGAGTTTTCATTTTTAACTTCATTCGTCACTATTTTAGCTGAGGCTTTTGCATGAACTTGGGTACTTATTGTGATTCATATTAATTAGTTTAATTAGTTGTGATGCATCTCAAATCTTATTTTATTTTTTAGAATGGTCACTTTGATTGATCCAACATTAGGAAAATTCTAAAACTTTGAAAACGATTTGTTCACTAGCACCCATGTTGGTGTTTTTTACACAATGTTTTTCATTTCTTTTTAACGTTTACTTAAATTTGCATGGATTTACATGGTGGGGGTACATGTACACTTAAATGGTTTTACATAGCTTAAAATGGATTTACATGCTTTTACATATACACTTACACATCCAAATTAAAAGCATTCATAATACATGGATGTGAATGAGCCATTTTACACTTACACAAAACATAAATAAATTTCAAATTGTCGTTTACAATTATACAGCATGTATTTTTAAAACCATATACACATCTAACACTAGTTTGAACTTTGGTCTATAAAAAATGGTCTTTTTTTTTTGTTGTGGAAGTTAAGAAAGCCCCAACCCTAATTTGGAAATTTTTTATGAACATATCATGATAGGAAAAGTTTCAACATGTTGGGGCCATGGCAAACATGCAATAGCAAAACATTTTCTTAAATTTTTTTGGTTTTAAATATATTTGTGCATGAAAAAATGCTAGCAAGTAAGGTGCACCATGAACACTTCATATATTTCATGGGTATGTTTTACTTAAAAAATTTAAAAGATTTTCGAAAGTATCTAATATAAGAAGAAACAAATACTAAAAAGTGAATGCCAAGCAAGATGTGTATACTTCAAATTTAGTTCCCTAGGATTTATTAGTTTGATTATTCTTGATGGGTTGGGTTTGGTCAGAAAAATAAGAACATTAGCAACAAATTTTAAGTGCCACCAAAAAAAAAAATCATTCCCAATACTTTCATCCAACCAAAAAGAAAAAGCTCTGAAAGTAATAATTTCTCAAGAAAAATCACAATATGACCAAAAGGGTTTGGAAATTAGCAAAATTTGTACAACATGTACTTTGAAAGACATTTTGTCATTCTTCTTCTTAGTGCATATGCAACACTAATAAATTACTTCTTCACACATTCAAAGACCAAGAGATGTAATTCAAAGAAGCCACTTGAAAGTTTTAGATTCATCACAAAATCAATAATTACCATAAGTAAGTGGACTTTGCTACATAACAAGTGGAAAAGAACTATGTGTAGTCATGACTTTTAACTTTGATGCACAATCAACTCTCAAAATTTGCATAGGAAGAGAGATTTTCATAGCACTCCCCAATTGAGACCTTTAACAATCTTTCAAAGGTGCGTTCACACCTAATGTTAAGTCCATGTTAAGTGAAAGTCTAGGTGGCATCTTAGGTGGCAATCAATGTTAAATGGGTGATTATTTAATATTAAGTGAATGTTAACTTAAACATAAAATCTTTGTGGTAAATAGGTTTAGGTTCTAAATGACTAGCTTGGTGTTTGGGGACGTAATATTTGAGTCCTTAATACCAAGTGTGAATGCACCTTTATCCCCACATTAACAATATTATGGGTCCTACATTATGAGCAATTATACAAGGTAATTTAAATTAATTTTTTGTACACCATAGTTGTTGAAAAGGAGACAATAACTATGGTGTACAAAAAAGGCTTAGCAAAAAATCTAAACAATAATAAGTCTTCTATATAGCATTTTGCCTTGTAAAGGAAAGCAATATGTAAAGGTGTAAGGACAAGGCTTCAAGTCACACCATCACCACTAGTGTTTTTTTTTGCTAGCATTCAAGGTTACAAATCACATAAATAAACCCTAATTCTATGTATTTTATTTGATAAAATGTTTGAGGGGACATCAAAGGACATCACTTATTTTATTTCATTACTTACATACATGGTGATTTTTTTTTATAAATTTTCCCCCAAAAAAACTTAAATTAAATCAAGAGTCTTCCAAAATGTGCTTCCAACTTTAAATCTTTTTTTTATTTTTTTTATTTAAATAAAGGTTTTACTAATTTGACAGGGTAAACTTTTAATAACCTCCTCCATCTTTTGCCACAAGGGAGTGTATTGACTATTAACCCCTAGTAAGTACCTGGTAACTTAAAACCCTTTCTTTTCACCCTTTGTACTCTAATTCATACCCCTCCCATAGCAAACTCAAGTTCAAGGAAAACCGTAGGCTCGGTATTGCATGGACCAAACCCAATCCGGACACTTGGGGCTCTCTGGTTGGCTTCGTACCACTTTATTAGGCTCGGTTCCAGGTTTGTCGTCTTTACGAAGCTACAGTGTCCGCCTTACCTGAGGCTCGGTTACAACGTGGGACGCGTGTCGAGATTTTTAGGCTCGGAAAGTGATGCGCTGGCATTTACCGGAGCTGCAGCCGCATTTTGCGTCGCCCTTTTCTTCTGGACGAAAGAGAGAGAAAAGAGCGACGCATGCGCGTGCGACAGATGTGCGTTTGTTGCAAATACTACAATTTCTATCCTAGTTTCCGCAACCGGATTCGCGAGCGTACTAAGTGCGTGTGGAAATTAGCTTTCTGGAGAGCTTTTCGGTGTGTGATTTGGTGCATTTTTTAGTGATCTTGATCCACTTTTGTTGGCCGTGTGCGACGACGACCTCTGTGTGTTGTTGTGTGCTGCTGTGTGTGTGACAGATAGTAGTGCCTGTGACAGTAGTGCGTGTGGGTGTTTTCGTAGTTTTTCTTTCTTTGGGTTTTTTCTTCTTTTGGGTAGAATTTTGTTTGTTTTTGAGGTTGGTTGTAGAGAAGAGGTGGGTGGCAGTATAAGAAGATACACAGACACAGCGAGAGCGAGAGAGAGAGAGAAAGGGTGCGGGAGGGGAGGAGGAGATCATCGGGAGAGAGATGGACCCCTTGGAGATCATGGGGATACATGATGTGGACCGTTATGAGCTGGTGAAAGACATAGGGTCGGGCAATTTTGGAGTGGCAAGACTGATGCGTGACAAGAAGACGCGCGAGCTTGTTGCCGTCAAGTACATCGAGCGTGGGGAGAAGGTGAATATCTAGTGCCCGATGAACACCAGAAACAAAGAAAATAAAATTAGGTCTCCTTCTTCTCTTTTCTTTTCTTTTTTTTGGGGTAAGGTTCTTTCCTGTTCGACAGGTTGTTGTTTTTCGAGCTTGCGGAAATGTGTATGTGTGGTGAAATTGTATCTCTTGAAGACAGTATTTCGTTAGTATTTCTCTTGCTTTTATCTTTGGAGATGTATAAGGAAAGCTTCCTGGCTCACTTCCAAGGGTTAGTAGTTTTCTCTTGTGACTGAAGTCTTGGTCAGGTTTTAACCCTAATCTTTGTCTTTGTCTTTCCTTGCATCAGATTGATGAGAATGTGCAAAGAGAGATCATCAATCACAGGTCACTGCGGCACCCAAACATCGTACGATTCAAAGAAGTAAATTTTCCACCCACCCGTCCACCCATGATTTCAGAAAACCCTTTTTTCGCATTTCTATGTTTTGCATGCATTAGAGCAGCAAGCTCACCCACCCACCCAGGATTTCAGAAAACCCTGTGTTTTTTTTTTAAGGGGGGGTGTGTTAGTGAGGCAAGCTTTTTGTTGCTGCAGAGACTTTTGGACCCAATAGTAGTTTGCTGTAGTTTGGGGACATTAAAAGGACTCTCTTTTCTGCAGGTCAATTTCTCTGACTGCCTGTAAGGGTTTCTGTTGATGATGCTCATGCAGGTGATGCTCACCCCTACTCATCTGGCTATTGTCATGGAGTACGCAGCTGGAGGGGAGCTCTTTGAGCGCATTTGCAATGCTGGTCGCTTCAGTGAAGATGAGGTCAGTGTCTTTGTTATGCAATAACACATTCTCCCTTCCATCGATCTGTGAGTGATCTTTGCAGCTGCCTCTGCTTTTGGATTCATTTGCTAATTCTTCCCAGTTAGACATAGCAAATGAGACAAATTGTCAGCTAGACAAGAATTTTTTTTTTTTGTAATCTCTTAACAGGCTCCTTGTCTTGCAGGCCAGATTCTTTTTTCAGCAGTTGATATCTGGAGTCAGCTACTGTCATTCGATGGTATGTTCAAACTTTCCACTATGTGGCCCGCCTGTCTGCACGACACCCTCTTTTTTGCTTACAGATCTCGTTGTAAAAGAATGAGAATTATTTAGTTGTTGGTACACCCAAGGTCTGTGTTTTTTTTTTTTTGCATGGGGTCATGCTGCAAAGATGCTGGTGCTTTCAGGATCAGATCAGGCTGCCCATGTGCGGAGGATAAGTCACACATCACAAAGTATGTGCAGAGAGGGTTTCTCCCCCTCAAATTGCCACTGTTTTTGTTTTATTATGTGACAGCAAATCTGCCATCGCGACTTGAAGCTGGAAAACACTCTCCTTGATGGAAGCCCTGCACCCCGGCTCAAAATCTGCGACTTTGGCTACTCAAAGGTAAGGACTTTCTTGCAGTAAGGCATTCATTTCTCTGTTGAAGAGTTGTATTGTATAGTTTCTTTTTTGCGAGTTTGGTTACATAGGTTCTTACTATTTACATTGTGGGTAGAAAGGCTATGAAACATGGAGCTGGATATGGTGATTGTTTCTGTTGGGCTTTTTGTGTTGCAATCATGGGTTGCAGTCATCACTGTTACATTGTGTTTTTTTTTAAGCTTCTTGTGGTGTAATGATGGGTTGCAGTCAGCACTGTTACATTCTCAACCCAAATCAACAGTGGGGACTCCTGCATATATTGCCCCAGAAGTCTTATCCAAGAAGGAGTATGACGGCAAGGTAAAGCCAAGAACATGTTTTAATGTTTTACTCAACCTTCTACAAACCTCTGATGTTACCAACCTGTGTCCTCAATGGGCTTTTTAGTTTTCTTTTCTGTGCTCATTGATGTACATGATTTCTGATCCATAGTATAGAAGCATTTGTGGCTTGTGGAAAACTCCATGTGTAGAAATCAGTCCTTCTGCTGTGTCATTCACTCTCTTTCTGCACAATAATGGAATTGGGGTTCTGTCCCTGCAGATTGCCGACGTGTGGTCGTGTGGTGTGACTCTTTATGTCATGTTGGTTGGAGCTTATCCTTTTGAGGATCCTGAGGACCCTAGAAATTTTCGGAAGACCATTGGGGTGAGCTCTTATGTCAGAGCTATGTGAATCAGTTTTTTGCTTACTCATAGTGAGGGTAGTATGTCTACGCCGGAGGTTATAAGACATTTTGCTTTTGCTTATTAAGGGCGATTGTTGATGCAGCGCATTCTGAGTGTGCAATACTCCATTCCTGACTACGTGCATATTTCTACTGAATGTCGTCACCTTCTCTCCCGAATATTTGTGGCCAATCCTTCTAAGGTAAATTCAATGCTCCTGTTTTTTTCCTGGTTGTGAGGTGTGGTAGTTATTGCATTGCCACCAAGTTAGGAAGGACTCAATTTTTTCTCAACAACATTCCATTTTTTGGAAATGGTAAATATTGACTCTTCAGTTTTTTGGCAAATTATGATGTGCAAATGGAAGAACAGCATTTCATTGGCAGCTCTGAGTCTTCAAATGAGCATGAATATTAGAAGTGTGAAGTGGGAAAAAGTCTAATATACCTACTTATTGCTGAGACAGAGAATCAGCATACAAGAGATCAAAAACCATGAGTGGTTCCTGCGCAACTTACCTGCAGACCTTGTGGACCGTGCTGATCGGAGTTATGATTTTGAGGACCCAAATCATCCACCACAGAGCATAGAAGAGATCATGCGGATAATCGGTGAAGCAAGAGTGGCTGCTGCTGGTGGGTTAGGTCACTACTTTGGTGATGCAGCACTAGACGGTGATGATATGGATTTGGAAGGTGATGGAGATCCTGATGTTGACAGCAGTGGGGAGTTTGTGTGCGCTATATAACATTGTAAAGTTGTAACAGGTGGCACTTTTCTTGGAAAGACCACAGGGTATGTTGGTGCAGCTTTTCCTTGCAGCATGGAAAAAAGTGCACACCTTGCTGCACCAACACCCCATCTGCAAATTGCTATACAAGATGAGTGAGTAGTAATACTGCACAAACATTACCAGCTGGAGGAAACTTCCATTTACTGTTGATAAGAGACAAAAGCAAGTATATTAGGATAGGCTGAAGAGTTGGGTTGATTTGCATTTAATTACCTCTTCAGATAAGCTTCTTGCCAAAATTCTAATGTTAGGATGTGTTTTCACAACTTCTGGATGGTTTGTTTCTCTTAGATGTTGCAGTTGCCTGTGCATTATCAACAGGTAGAGTATCCAGGTAGGTTTCTCCAAACAATTTCTTTTTAGTTACAAGTTTGTGATGTTTTATTTAGTAACAACACTGGAGCTGTAATTCTGTAGGCCACTATTTGCTGTGCTTGCACTAGAATAGGACATATTAGGTGCTCTTTATGAAGAAGTTTTAGCATGTACCAGAGTGGGAAATATTGGGTGTTCCATATTAAGTTTTAGCATGCCAGGAAGTATTGGGTTCACCTTCTGAAAGTCTTATTTCCTCTGAATTTTAGCAACTGAGCAGTTGTAACACTTTTCAAGAACTTGGAGAGGGAGAAACCTGTTGAAACACATAAGCAGGGAAACCTGTGTGTTTTCAAGTACGTGGTGATGTATGAATGAGAGGGAGAATGCTGTTGAAACACATAAGCAGGGAAACTTGTGTGTTTTCAAGTATGTGGTGATGTATGATAGGAACTAGCAGATATACAATGGGCCAATGATATTTCTGTATTCTGTTTTAGGCTTGAACCCATGTGAGAGGGGGGATCTCTATGTGAACTTGTTCTCATATCATGTCATTTTTTTACATTATCTATTTCTAGCTCATCGATGGGCATATGGCAATGCAAGCATTGGATTAGTCATTGCTATCACCTTTTGACCTTGTTGTTGCATGAAATAGGTGAATCAGGGATCTTCCAAAGTAGCTAATCCTTCAAATTCTCTCCTGCTAGTAGCACAAAAACTTGGGTCAAATTTGGGATTTGGGGTTGGTCAATGCTCAATCCCTTCCAACTGAACCATTAGATTGGGTTCAATCTTTGTGTGAGGGCACAGAATGTGTGCTGCAAGATCATGCTTGGATTCCTTAAAACAACACCTTAGGAGGAGTTAAATGATGCACCAGGAGAAGCTATAGGGCTTGAGTAAATTTTTCCATTTGAGTTTGCTTTTGGACCTTGAGACAGGCTACACTTTACGAGTTTTGTTGCCCATTTCATCTCCAGTCTCACACCCCTTTGATCGATAAAACTCCATCCCCCTTACTCTTTCATGAGAAGGAACTTAATTAGCTTTGCATTTTTGGTGCTCAAGGATTGTGCATGTAATATGTATTTGTCATTAACTGTGACTTAAGGGTTCTCCATATGTATTAAAGTTGCTGAGGATGTGTTTCGATTCTTGTGTGCAAATGTCACAATGCCTTTTACTTCATAAAAGGCACTTTCATCTTGAGCATTGTTGCAATATCAAATGGCCAAAAACATAATTTTTTCCCTTCAACCTCTTTGCGTACAAGACACTAACAAATTTTGAATACAAATGTGACTAAGTTATTTGGGTTGACAATTCTTTGTTCAATTGAAAAAAAATCTTGGACTGGTTGGGAAAATAACTTGAAATTGAACATTTTCATTTGTCCTTTAGGGTCATTTTTTCATGGCTATGGTGGTTCTCTAATCTTTAGTTGCAGTGACTCTACTACGAACATGGTTAATGGAAGTATAATTCAATGTGTTCAATGAGGTCACATCAATTGTAATGTGTCACAAGGACATGTCAAATATTACACAAGTCCTTTTCATGAAAGGAATTTTCACAATCACTCAAAACCTATCAATTTTAGCATTTGCAAACTTGTCCATGGATGAGTAGTGGCATAAGGTAGATAGGCTAGTGGGTAAATACATTAGGACTTTAAAGTTGTTAAAGTCAAACCTTCAATTCATTGGGTATTTAAGGACAAGGAAAAGTTGTAAACAATTTGTGGGTGCATCCATGACTGTTGAAATCACCTAATTTGGTTAAGAATTGAGCAAGATATGGATGCCTATAAATAAGGAAATGTTTTGCTAAATAAAAATTTCAATCAAACACATGTTAATTCCCTAAATAAAAATTGCAACCCGTAAAGTGAACAAATTATGTACACTTGACACATGGACAAGATCAAAACCTTGATCAAATTAATTGAACGTAAAATTTGTGTGTTTATTTGTGCAAAAAAATTTATCAAACATCAATGAACGAGATGACAAATCTCAAAAAGGCTTTAAGATCTACATCAATGATGGATGAAAAATTGTTTGCTTAAACCTAAAATCCTAAACAAGTTGGAGGCTTCACCAAAGCTTTTGGCTATTTTGTGTGCTTTCACCCCAAAATTTAACGGGAATTTCAAAAACTTCTTCACTATCTTAAACCAAAAAGTTATCCACCTTCATAATTTAACCATTGATTTTATTTTTTCCTCTTGCTTGCGAAAAGAACTCAAGCCCACCTATTATGTGTGCATACTCTCTCATGGTTTCTTTCAATCAAACTTGGGTCCACCTCATTTGATGTTTGCACATTTTTTAATTTGGTTGTAAGTTGAACCCAAACCCTCTTAGCTCAAGATTGATCTCCTTCTTAGTTGCTCTCTTGGTTGAAGGTCGAACCCATACCCCCTTGATTCAAAAATTTCTCTATTGGTTGTAAGTTGAACCCCTCTAATCATTATCTCTCTATGTGCATTTTCTTTAAAAAACTAAGTCAAAATCCCTTTTGATCCATGTTTTCTTTTCACGTGCACAAACCTTCACAATCACTTGTTGAAGCTTTTGATCACTCTTTCTTTATGTGTGTGTTTTCTCTCTCAAACCCCCTAATGATCTTTATTCTTTTTTTACACATGCACTTTCTTTTTTTTTGGTCCTTGGCTAAACCCATTTGATCATTCTCTCTCTATGTGTGTGTTTTCTCTCAAGAATCAAGTGGAATCCCATGTGTGATCCTTGTTTTCTTTCTACATGCATTTGTTATTTCTCTTGGTCTTTAGCCAAACCCTCTCTAATCACTTTTTCTTTTTTTACATGTGTATTTTTTCTCAAAAACTAGTTGAATCCCCTATTGATCCTCATTTTTTTCCTACACACACACATTCTCCCTCTTAGTCCTTAATCACACATCTTTAATCATTCTTTCTTAAGAACCAAACAAAACCCCCTATTAATCTTTGTTATCTTTCTACACTCACTTGTTTTCTCTTAATCCTTGGTTGAAACCTTTTGGCAACTACAAACTAGGTTACATTGAAGCTTGCTCTTGCAAGTTTTTAAACCAATCACCTTGCATTTTTCTATTCCCTTGCCTTCCTTCTTTCCTCTCTATTTTTGTTTATTACCTCCTTGTCCATAGTTTTTTGTCAGAAAATATTCAAGTACTCATTACTTGTTACAACATGGGATTGATTGTAATCCACTAATGGTTATTTGCCTTGTTTCTATGTAGGCAAGTGTGGCATGGAAAACAAATTATGAATTCAACAAAAACTTCACTAAGTTGGAGATGCATAATTTTGGATTAAAACTCTTGATTCACAAGTAATTATAACAAGGTTCATAATTAATTTTGTCGACTCTATTTCTATTATAGCAATAAGGTTCATAGGCATTTTCATGTCGTATCTTTGTTTAGATTCCACATTTTCCCACCATTAGTTCTTGATTCAATAAGTTTTACTATAGTTGTTAAGTTCATTAGCTCTTTAGTAATTCCATGAACTCCCCCTTGTTGATTGTCATTAAATGCTTTTGAATTATTATCTTTTTTCATATGATGTGTGAAGTGTTGTCATGTATGCATTGATAAGTATAGTCTTCGTCATCCATTGTCTTGAAATTAAATGGCTAAACTTTTATAGCCTTGAATTCATTTTTAATATTTTTCTTAGACATTTATTTGTCAAGAGCCTTATTTAACCAACCAATGAGCTTTATCTTATATGGTTCAATATACTAATTTCTAACCATGACATTGTCTCTTTCTTTTTGAAAGGTTGTTTTGAAAGGTTGGAAATAGCTCTCATCAAAAGGTTTTAAGGCATGAAAAGTAAGTGAAGGTAATGTGCATATGTCCAACCCAAACTATTGTGCTTGTTTTATTGCTTCTAAAGCTACATGTGAACGATAACAATTTATAACAAATAAATGATGATTAGACTAAGAGATACCACATGGAAGAAATCTTTTTTAAAATGACATAAATTCCTTGAATTGATAAAATGTCATCCGTGCCTTCTTTTACATCACCATACATGTCCCTAGTTTGCAATTCTTGATGTAGTTATCTTTGATTTTTTCTCCCTTGAATACGTAAAACCATGGTAAAACTCCTCCTACAATATTTACAACATAGTTTTAAAAACTATCATTCCCTAGACCTAGGGATTGTGTTGTAGACCTAATATGAACCCCTTTTTGTCAAAAAGTTTGCCCCTAATTAGTACCCTACTTAAATCCCTATTTCATCAAAATTTCAAATGTGAGCTACACCATGTTGAATGTATAATGTTTATAGGTTCAAGTAGAAGGATTTGCAAGAGTTCTATGAAGTTTTGTAGGTCATCCTTTATAATTTTGAGTAAGTTAGACTTGTTTTGAATAGTCATTTGAGAAGAGTAAATTCGTTATTGAACTAATGGAATTAGTTTGAGATTCTCAAATCAAACTTGTGATACGATTTGTTTTGGTAAGAAATGCAAAATGTAAGAATCTCCTTACTAATCATTAGGATGTTCAATAGATTTGAGTTGTAAGATCCCAATGCAACAATGCATCCTTTGATACTTAGGCTTGTTATTCCTTCTATGCTTATGATTTGAACATTCATTATAAATTAGAGGTTTAGGATATTTATGGTGTTATTGGATCCCTTTCAAAGTATAGATTTTTTCCCATCACCAAACACTTGGCCTCCCATAACAAGGGGCAATATTTGTGAATCTATCTTAGACCACACCTTTACCAAACACTAAAACATGTACGATATGACCATTGGGTGTAATTATATGTGACAATATCCACCCTATTACCAAACACTCATTTTAAACAATTACCAAATACTAATTCCCAAGGCTAAATACTAGGATTTGATGCACTATGACATGGTACTCCAAGAGTGCATTTGTGTGAAATTTTATGTGCCCTTGTCCACCATTTCACCAAACACTTGAGATAAATTAAGTACTTTATGTCTAAATAAATGTATAACATTACACCCATGACCAAACACAAGTACAAAGTCATTGGTTAAATTTGTGAAAACAATTGAACACAAATGTCTCATGCCAGGCATTCAGTCAGGCATTCAATCATTGATCAAATCATGCACATTGGCAAGTGTTTGGTCCACATCTACCCTAATGCTACCACAACACATGTTGCCAAATAATGAGTTTTCAAGCCCCCACTTGCAGGTCAAATATGCCTATTGAATTTGAAAGTTAGATGCGAACATGGGAACATGGTTTGACGCTTTGTTTTGTTTGATTCATTCCACAATTGCTTTACATATATAGACAACGTATATGTATATGATGCTTGTTGATGATTAGCCAGAGTCATGAAGGCTACAAAAAAAATGGACCCAACCACAAGTTGAACATAAAGAAAGAAAGAAAGAACATGAAGGTGTGAGAAAGCAAACTTGAATTTTGTCCAACAAAAACTTTGGAATATAAATGATTGGCTTGAATTTGAATTGTGGCCAACACTAGAGTTGAAGTTGCTGCACACTCGTGCAGTTGTTGATCACCTTCAACTCCAATGATGTTCAATGCAAAGCTATTTCACATGCTCAAATTCAAACTGTGGTCAGCAAAAGGAAATCATCATTGAATTAAGAACTATAGGAGGAGAGGTGAGGAAAATGAACCCTTAACCTCAACAAGTAGACCCAAGGATCAGATTATCCCACAACGACAAAGATAATATGTGTGGTGTAGGGTTGGAAATGTTTAATCAAACCTAGGGTTCCCTCAATTGGCATAGGGTGTAAGCACTGTGAATGGACCCAAAAACCCTGTAACAAAGTGAGGTTCAGCAGATCCTACTTATCTGCAAGTAGCCCCGAGGAAGAAGTAGACCAAAGGTGAATTAAGGCTGTTGTAGGGGTTCCTACAAGGTGACCCCCACATATGAATGACTCCAAACTATGAATGAACCATTATGTTTATAAAATTATCTCAAGTTGGAAGAGCATCAGTATATATACATATACATACAATACATAAACATGTATGGGCAGCCTCTGATTTCATTACATGGCAAAAGTCTTAAGTTAACTGTCAGGGTTTCAACTCTGCCAGCTGTCACCAAAGCAATCAGGTAGACTAGTGTAGTTACTGATGCCTTCCATGCAACACACTTTGACTGTCAGGTCAAGTGTGGAGAGAGTCTTCAGGATATTGTCAAGCTGATGATACACTCCAGTTGAGAATGGGCGTTAATTTTAAGCTCTACAGACTACTAAAAATATTTTAGCAGTGTTAGCAGTTTTGATACCATCCAGCCAAATGAGCAATTGGACTTAACAAAATGGTTGGTGATTGCACCTGATGAAAGAAACAGACAATTATTTTCAAGGAGCAATATTTTCTGCTTGCAGTGTTGAGCAAACAGCATCCTGTACTAAGGTAGGCCGACCATTCAACAGAAGCTGCTGAGGCAGATCCACACGTATTGCTTTGTATTGATATGTCTGCATCACAAAGACTCAATGAGGCTTTCATGCAGATCTTCTCAGAGAAAAAGACCAAAAATAGATGATTTCACTTTTAAATCACTTTGCAACAAACTATTGAGAACCCCAAAGTGGTACACTAGGGCCCTCTGCTAATTGGAAGACAGACCCTTAAATGTAACCATAGGATATGAACATGTGAACACAAGAATTGAAAACAATGAAGAATGCCATTTGAAGAAAATGGAGAGATCTTCACCTTGCCCTGCCATGACACGCACACATTGTGGAAGAAAGGTTCCAGTAAGGTCACAGTGTTACCCTCCCTAATCTGCAGATTCACCAAGACTCTTAAAAGACTCCAACCAGGTTGACAGTAAAACATCATCAAGTCAAAATTGTCACTTCAACACCACCTGACATTTCATCATCAATTCTTCCAAATAACGTTAATGAAGAAGACATTTACCGCACCCTCACGAAGCGCATACACAGAGAGAGCAAAGCAGTTGGCTTCTCGATCAGCCACTAAATAGTAACTGCACAACATTGCTTCAGTCCATTACATGCTTTAAAAACTCCAACACGAAGAGACATACACACACTGCTCTGTTACTAGACCTTATCCTGATGATTGGCTTCTGCTTAACACTGCTGCCTATGCCATTTGGTCTTAAAGTATCAAGGATTTTACCTCCAGTTCTCTTGTGCTAAAGCCAAAAATGAAATGCATTTAAACATTAGTGTGATATTAACATGAAGACTCCTACTTTGGCAGGAGCTAAGCACACAGGCATTGGATATTGGTTACAAATAATTCTTTCCAGAACCTTTTACCTACTGCAAATGCTCTTACAAAACTACTGTGCATAGCAAAGAGGTTGGTGTACAACACTGCACACAGCTACATGAGGCAATGTGTGGCCATCAGCTTAAAGTAATCTGTTCTAGCATTGTGAATTGCTATGAATCTTCTAACAATAAATAACATGCATGGGGCAGAACATGGGAGCAAGGAACATACAGGGGCACTGAATTCTCATGAGGGACAGTCTGTAGCACTTTCCCTAGAAGTGCCACACCCTTGTTAAATCCTTCTTGCAAGGCTCCAACTCTTACTTGCTTGTGAGCACCAACAGCTGTTCCCATTCCAACCCCCAAGACATAACTGACCTCCAGTTTTTCAAGGGCAGACAGAGAGAGATTTAACTTCCCAAAGAAGTCCTGGTCTTGAGTTTCCATTCTTTCATGCTCTTGATCCACTAAATCCTAAGGTTTGCCCCTTTGAATAACCTGCAAAGGTTGGGAGAAAGTACCAGTTTTCCATTATCAGCCCTTAGTAGTGTGACATGGGCAGGGTATCACTCCCTATTTGGGAGTAGATGAGATATTACATTGAGTGCATGGCAACAAAGATCAAAACTGCTCTCACTGCCCACCTCAGGAAGCCAAAAAACTTGAAGGGTCTTTCATCAAGTCATGGCAGTTTTGAGTTTAAACAATTTAAGCAACTGTACTCATTGTTGTGTTGAGACTCTGATCATATTTTCAGTTCTTCCTCTTGATGCTACTCTTGCTAAAAATTAATCTTGCTCTGACATTCTGTTGAACATAATAATTAAATACTCATCTCTTTTCCTTACAAAATCTGACAAGGTGTCCTTGGTAATTGGTGAGACAATGTGACGACATCAAGAACCAAAACCTCTCTGGGTAACCAGACTTGCAGCACTGGTTCTGACAATATGATGCCACTGTCTGCTTTGATTGAATTTGCACCAATATCCCCCAACACTGTTCCATGGAATCCTCCCCAAGTCTTCAAGTCACATTGTCATTGTTGCCAGCTAGTAGAAATCCATCTTAGAATAGTGAAAGAGGCTTACAAGTATCTGGAGGAAGGCAAGATAGAATTGATGCTAATCTCTTTGGCTTGATTCGCCCCTGTATGCAAATAAAACCAAATATCAAATGCTGAACTGGGGAAACACCCATCCTAACATTGAACTGGCAATCTAAACTACAAATTCATACACCAGCCAAAAGCCATCTCCAATTCTACAAACAACACAATAGGAATTTCTCTCTCCAAAGTGTTTCTGCTCAGATAGCAATATGGTTGAGACAACCAGCAATTTGCAGAAACCCTTGTGGAGAGTCAACCAGAATTGTGTGAATTTCTACTTCAAGTTTGTTTATGGTTTGAAATTTAGACCTTCCTGCTGCATTCTTTCCTGCCAGACTACTGCTTTACACAGCCTCCCCTTTGATTCCCATAACTGTAATAGAAATCATAGCTATGGAAAGACCATAGACAATTTAGCAGTTTGAGCATCCCTTGCTGGTCATTTTTGGGCTCATAATGCAATCTATAACCTTCAATGAATATCATTGCAGTGGTATATGCAGCTACTATGGTAATTGTTATCTCTTTAGCATTTGCCATCTTATTGATCTTCCCTAAGGATTAGAGACATGTCATCCTGCTGTAAGACTGCCAACCTTCTAAGGCCCTAGGATGGACATGGAGAGCCAAGAATCGAGACAGCTTACCTTATTGACAGTGAGATCTTCAAGTTTGCTCAGCAAGTTTACTAGTTTACTAACTTCATGTTCGGCATGCAGCCCTGGATCACGGATACTAGCAGCCTCAAACTTTTGCAGAGCCCTTTCATAATCCTCCAAATATTGATGGACCTGCTCCAACTCAATTCCTCCATCCAATTGGTGAGGGATTCAAAACTTGGATGGTGTGAGTTTGCAAAATGCATCATCAATCAAACTGCCATGTAATTTGAAGTGGATGATTGATGGAATCAAAGATCTCACTGTTGCACTGTTAAAATGTAGATCAGGATTCGCACTTGCCATTTCATCTTTCTCCTACATGACATGCACCCCAGAACATAATACAATCAGCACATGAGTCAACCAGAAAGCCACTTTTGATGTTGAAAATTCAGCCATAATCAGCACTACCATAAATTCAACAAGAAGTTATTGCTATGTATATTACTGTCTCAAAGCTGGCAAATTCATCAGAGTTAGAAACGGAGTAGTACCAAAACTGTAGTATCTTAAGGGTGGGATACAACAAAGCCTTGATCCAGGTGCAAGGGACTGCAACCAGCCTAGTTCACCCTAAACCTATTCCAAGATTTTCTGCTTGACTGCCTAAACAGACAATGGTCCAAATTGATATACTCCTGCAGCAATTCTGCAGATGACTCATTACACAGTTGCTTTCTAGGTCATCATATGTGTTAAGACATTTCAGAGCTGCACTGCAAATGGGATTGACTACTAAAACCAGCAAACCGTTGGCAACCACTAAACCCAAACATTTTACATCTCTGTGGAAATGCTGCAAAGGTGTGCTTAAGTACTGATATCTATCAAGGGCCTCAGAAGCTCTACAACCTACAGAAACTCTACAACAAGTTGGGAAGATCCAACCAAGTTTACAAAATTGGACAAAAAATGCTTGGCTAAGTAGCAGCTGCTGTCACTGGGAGCAACTCTCAATGCGACTTGGACATCATTGCCCTTGTTACATTGCACTGAATCAAACTAAGTCAACAGACACAAGAATGATTGATATGGACACCAAAGGACTCACCACATTTTGATAAGCTTTGAGGGACTGATGCAGCTTACTCTGATCCCAAGCACCCGTCACAAAGAAGCTTGTGAAGAAAGCATTCCCTAGAGTGTCTGCAGCCCAAAACATCCATGTGAGTCATGAATTTAGGATCATTTGCCAGGATTAAGTTCAGTATTGAAACCTAACTGAGAATTCAAAATTCTCCATCCTGAGTTTCTGTTGCATTTCCAGAAGCAACAGGAAGACTCAATTGTGATATCAGCAAGCAGCCAAGAGACATAGTCAAAAAAGGATTTCAATAGTATCCCGATTCCAGATGCAAGAAACTTGTGGGTAAGCTTCATCTCATTTGCCATGGCACAACATTTATCCTACTCTATTCCAGGTTTGAAGAGGGTCATTTGAGATCAGAAGCATACACCAAGACTGGCCATCCTTGATGTCAAGAGTGACTGCTTGCTTAGCATGTCGAATGCTTTCTTCTATTGTCTCTGCCTCATCTGGACTTCCTGCATTGACAGTTTTTGTAATTTTTGCTTATTAGCAACAGTGTATATATGTCTCAGACACTGTACTGCTTCCAACTCTACATTCACAATGATTGGCACAGCTGAAGTGAAGAATAAAATGACAAGTACATGCTGTGTGACCACAAGTAAGGAAGTTTCTCCCATGTCATTATACCAATTTGTGGCATGGATGAATGTCATGTAGCAATGATCTAAGAAAACAGAGGCTTTGATTTGTCATTACCAGATCTAAGATGACAAAGATGGCCACCCTAAATCCTTGCCGGCAGTTCATAAGAGCTCAACAGACACATGCTTGTAACTAGCTCACATCAACTGAAAACAACAATAAAAGTATAGGAGAAGGGTAGAGCCAGAAGCACTTCCTTGTTTTGAGGTGCCTAGGCACAAGGGCAGCAGCCCGAGTGATGGGCACCAGAAAACAAGGAAGGGCCAAGGGCCCTACCCTTCTCCAGCACAAAAGCCTGCCCTAATATTCAGAGGGTGTGTGCTTCCACAACAGAAGATGCCTTCCATTTCATGAGATCCTGGAAGATCCTCATTGAGTTCTTGCGCATGACAACAGTCATCTAAATACACTACAAAAATTAGGGCATGCTTTTACAATGGGAACAAAGACAACACAGTTGGGGAATGAGACACTTTCATGAGCAATAATCAGCAGCAATGCCACTTATCCTGCTGTAAAGTTTCAACAATATCAACTGGACTTTATCAAGATAGTCATAGGTCTAAATCATTATAGAAGCAGAGCATAAACCTTGCACCATAGTCACAGAAATACCCTGATGAGAGTAATAAGCTTTACCTTTGGCAATTCGCCGCTCAAGCATAGATAGCTGTTGGAGAGCTTTCTTGTTCAACCCCTGTCCACATCCCACCCCAGGTATCTCCTGTTTGTCAACTCCCAAATCAAGAGCAATTCTGGGTGGGAAAACTTGACCATCAAAGTACAAAAGGAACTTCAGAGCTATAACTTATTCATAATCACTGAAGTGTTCAGGGACTGAAGAAGACCTTGCTAAGTGCATAATTGAAGCAGTTTTTGGCCTGTGAGAGATCTCCTTTCTTCCAAAAACAGTTGCCCAGACAACACCATGCATCCACTCTCGAAGGATCTAGCTTCACCTGTTCACTCCACTCCAAAGCTTGATACCTTGAGAATCAATAGCAAAAAAATCCTGCACCATTTTATTGTCAGTAACAAATGTAATTCTTCTCTACTAGAAAGAAAGATTCATGGAAAGGGCGAAATGTGAGTACAGATTTTGCGAGATGATCTTCAGCTTCTTTGCAGTAGTCAGGACCAGCATCAAGGACCTTCCCTCGCAAATACTCCCATTGCGCTCGTTGCTCCGGTTGCTTCCTGCATTCTAAACATTTCCAACAAAGCCCTGGACTGAGCTCCTCGGCGTTTTCACAAACTACAAACTCCTCCTCACGCCGGCCTTTTATTCTCAAAACAAAGTAGTAAAAGAAGCGAACAAAAGCTCTCCAAAAACCAAAACAGAAAAAAAAACAAAACAAAACAAAATTGGTTGCAAAAACAAGAAACATTAAAGACAACAAGGCGAGAAGCAGTACCTGATGCGATTTCAGCGAGAACAATCAACGCTTGCTGCATCAAATTATCCAGCCGCGCTTTCTTTATACTCGGATCAAGCGGGAAGAAAGTATCTCGCACACAGTACAAATCCTCAATCATAGATAATAAGGACACAAAAGGATCTTGATTCTCCGACTCTTTGTTGCTTCTTCCCTCCATCCCTTGCCTCTTCTCCCCGTCCTACTCCTCCGCTACCTTTGTTTTCCCCAACTCCAGGCTCTGATCGTGTCGTTGTTGGTTCTAGACTGTAATTTCGAAGCAAAGGAGGAAACAGAAAGAAACAGTAAACGCTTATATTGTTGCAGTAGAAGAAGAAGAAGAAGAAAAAGACCAAGAAAGTAGTGAAGTGTAATGCAGTGCAGTTTTGGCAACAAGTGCAGTCGTCGTAGTTGTCCTCGTTGTTCTTCTCCTCCTCGTCCTCGTCCTCCTCATCCTCCTCCTTGGTGTCCTCCTGCTGCTCTCATTACCGATGTACTCTGAGAAGGCGGTGTTTAGGTACTCAGCAACTGCAGCAGCAGCAGCGGCAACACTACTTCGTAGTCACGTCATCAGACGCGACTGACTTTCGTCACTGCTTCATCACTAACCCGGCTGCTGCTTTCATCCATCATGTGACCGGCTTAGCGGGTTGCTCGTTCCAATCACATAATTAGTTTAGCAAGA
>Ga0116231_10005606_pt1 | contig 24611 bp, 23 predicted proteins | sample S1TSphgellanicum_2_FD_89695 | JGI IMG/M metagenome (GOLD analysis project Ga0116231, IMG submission 89695) | Host-associated microbial communities from peat moss isolated from Minnesota, USA - S1T2_Fd - Sphagnum magellanicum MG | ecosystem: Host-associated > Plants > Peat moss > Unclassified...
ATGTATGAGGCGGGGCGGGTGATTGCGGAAAATGACCCGGTGACGCTGCGGGCGGAAATTTTGTTACGGGAATTGCGCGATACGCTGGATGAGTCCGTGCTGCTGGCGAAGGTGACGGGGTTACGGGGTACGTATTTGTTGTGTTTGGATAGTTCGCAGCCGTTGCGGTTTCAGCAGCGGGTGGGGAATGCGGTGAGCAGCCTGCATGGGGCGTCCGGGGGCAAGACGATACTGGCGGGGCTGGATGAGCGGGCGCTGGAGTCGGCGCTGGAGGAGATTGAGTATGCGGCGTTCACGCCGCGGACGTTGACGACGAAGGCGGCGCTGATGGAGGCGATTGAGGTGGGGCGAGCGCGGGGGTTTTTTGTGAACCAGGGTGAAACGATTGACGGGCTCACGACGATTTCAGCGCCTTTTTCGTGGCAGAGATCCGCGTTTATTGTGACGGTGGCGGGACCGGCGGCGCGGGTTGATGGGCGGATTGAGGAGTTGGGGGGAATGGTGATGGGGGTTTGCCGGAAGCTGGAGATGAAGGATTAGACGGCGAAGTTTTTTGGGGCGGGGATTTTCATTTCGAGCACCATTTGGGCGTAGGCTTTGCCTTGGGGGTCGATGCGCAGAGAGGCCATGCCGCCGCCGCCGAGGGCGTTGTGGAGGAGGAAGTTGAGGGCGTTGAGGCCGGGGGCTTCGAAGCGCTCGGCGGGGCCGGAGACGAGATGGCTGAGCTGGGCGGTGATGGATTCGGGGGTGAGGATTCTTCGCAGCCAGGGGAGGTATTCGGGTTTGCGGGCGAAGATGGCGATGTTGGCGGAATTGCCTTTGTCGCCGCTGCGGGCGTAGGCGAGTTTTTCGAGGGGGATTGTGATTGTGTCCGTGGTGTCGGGGGCGGTTTCGCCGTGCTGCGGTTCGGGTGGGGTATAACCACCGGTTAGGGGGATTGTTAGGGGGGTGGCGGGGGTTTCGGCGATTGTGAGGGTTGGCGGGGGGAGTGCGGATTTGTTGAGGAATAATGTGAAGAGTTTGACGACCGGGGTGGGTTTGGGGCGGCCGGAATAGATGCCGGTGACGCCGGGGGCGGTGGAGAGGCCGATGGAGCCGAGCTCCCGGCCAAAAATTTCGAGGGCGTCGCGGGAGTCGTGGACGACGGCGAGGCGGAGCAGGACTTCGCGGGTGGCGCGCGTTAAGGATTTTTCGCCGTAGGAGGCTTCCGCGCCCAGGGCTTCGATGTGGGTGGCTTTGAAGGGGGCGAGGTTTTTGGCGCGGAAAATGGTTTCGGAGCGGGTGATGAGGGTGTCGGCGATGCGCTCGGCTTTGGCGGCGGCGTGGGGGCCGACGATGGAGACGGAGGCGACGGAGCGGTAATCATCCTGGTAGGTGCAGGAGACTTTGTACTTTTCGGTCGGCGGGCGGCCTTTGGCGCCCAAAATTTCGACCTGGTTTTCGGCGGTTTGGGTGATGGTGACGTTGGAAAAATCCGCCACGACGTCGGGGAGGATGTAGGCGGCGGGGTCGCCGATTTCGTAGAGGGTTTGTTCAGCGACGGTTTCGACGGTGATGAGGCCGCCGGTGTTTTCGGGTTTTGTTATGGTGAAGGAACCATCTGGACGGCAGGTGGCGATGGGGTAGCCGATATTGTGCCAGTCCGGGACTTTTTCCCAGTCCGTAAAATTGCCGCCGGTGGCTTGGGGGCCGCATTCGAGGATGTGGCCGGCGAGGGAGCCGGCGGCGAGAAGGTCGTAGTCGGCTTCCGGCCAATTGAATTCGTGCATGAGGATGCCAAGTGCGAGCGCGCTGTCCGCGCAGCGGCCGGTGATGACGATGTCGGCACCCTGGTCGAAGGCGGTTTTTATGGGTAGGGCGCCGAGATAGGCGTTGGCGGTGAGCAGGCGGGGCGGGAGTTTTTCGTTGGAGACGTGTTCGCGGATGTCTTGATCCCGTAACGAGGGGATGAGGGGCAGGACGTCGTCGCCTTCGACCATGGCGACTTTTAAGGATAGGCCTTGGTCTTTGATGAGGGTTTCGAGGGCGCGTTTGCAGCCGGTGGGATTGACGCCGCCGGCGTTGGTGGCGATTTTGATGTTTTGGGCGGCGAGTTCGGGGAGGACGGCGCCGATATAGGCGACGGCGTCGGGCGGGTAGCCGGCGTTTGGATCTTTCATTTTGGCGCGGGCGAGGAGGGACATGGTGACTTCGGCCAGATAGTCCATCATGAGGTAGTCCACGCCGGCGGCGATGAGTTGGGTGAAAGCGCCGGGGCTGTCGCCCCAGGCGCCGCTGGCGCCGCCGATGCGGATGGTTTTCGTCACTTTGATTCCTTCCAGGCGGGGGCGCGCTTTTCGTTGAAGGCGGCGAGGCCTTCGGCGGCGTCCGGCGTGAAGGAGGTGATGGCGATGAGTTGTTCGGCGAAGGCGAGGGCTTCGGCAAAGGACATGGAGTCCATGGCGGCGATGGCGTATTTGCCGCGGCGCAGCGCCATGGGGGACATTTCGGTTAGTTTTGATGTTAGTTTGCCGGTGGCGGCGTCGAGGTCTTCGTAGGGGACGATTTGGTTGACGAGGCCGATTTCCCTGGCGCGGGCGGCGGAGAGAAATTCGCCTGTCAGGCACATTTCGTTGACGATGCGCGGCGGGATGAGACGGCGCAGGTACACCAGGACTTGCATTGGGAAGACGCCGACTTTGGCTTCCGGCAGGCCGAAGCGGGCGTGGTCCGCGGCCACCGCGAGGTCCGCGAGCGACATCAGCGCCATGCCGCCGGCGATGCAGTCGCCGTTGATGCGGGCGATGAGGGGGATTTGGGAATCACGGACCAGGCGGGCGAGTTTGCCGAAATCGGTTTGCGGTTCTTCCAGGCCCAATCTAAAAATTTCCGTGCCGCCGGAAAGATCGGCGCCGGCGCAAAAGGCTTTGCGGCCGGCGCCGGTGAGGACGATGGCGCGGATTTTTGGGTTTTCCGCGGCGGCGCGGATGGCGGATTCGATGCCGGCGAGAACCTGTTTGTTGATGGCGTTGCGGCGGTCTTCGCGGTTGATGGTGAGCCAGAGGGCGGCGCCGCGAATCTCGGTGAGGATGGCTGAGGCGTCGGTCATTCGGCGGCCTTTGGGTCTAAAAATTCGCTGTTGTGCTCGCCGAGATGGGGCGCGAGGCGGCGGATGTTGACGGGGGATTCGGCGAAGCGGATGGGGAATTTGGCGGTGTTGAGTTTACCCTCCGTCGGGTGGGTTTGTTCCTGGAAAAAATTGACCGCTTGCAGATGGGGGTCGTTGGCCAGGTCTTCGATGGCGTTGACGGGGCAGGCCGGGATGTCGATGCCGTGCAGCAATGTTAGCCATTCGGTGTTGGTGCGGGCTTGCAATTGTTCGGACAGGAATTGGCCCACGGCTTGGGCGTTTTGGGTGCGGGATTCCATCGAGGAAAAACGCGGATCGGTTTGCATCAGCGCGGGCTGGCCGATGAGGGCGGAGAAGGATTGCCAGTGCTTGTCGGTGTACACCACGATGGCGAGGTAGCCGTTTTTTGTCGGGTAGGGGCCGCGGGTGGGGGAGAGCAGGCGCTTGTAGCCCATGGGGCCTTTGGGTGGCACGAAGGCGGCGCCGCCGATGTGGTCGGAGAGAACAAATTGCGCCATCGTTTCGAACATGGGCACTTCGATTTCCTGGCCCTGGCCGGTTTTTTCGCGGTGGTAGAGCGCCGCGGTGATGGCGTTGGCGGCGTAGAGGCCGACGATGCGGTCGCAGAGGTTGACGGGGGCGTAGCGCGGCGTGCCGTCCACCGCGCCGAACAGGCCGGCGATGCCGGAGGCGGCCTGCATGAGGTCGTCATACACCGCCTTGCCGGCGTTGGGGCCGTCGCTGCCATAGCCGACGGCGGCGCAGTAGATGATTCTTTCGTTTGTTTTACGAACGGATTGATAGTCCAGGCCGAGGCGGGCGAGGCCTTGGGGGCGGACGTTGGAAACCAGAACGTCTGCTTCCGCGGCGAGGGACATCGCGGCGGCTTTGCCTTCTGGTGATTTAAGATCGAGCGCCAGGCTGCGTTTGTTGCGATTTGCCCAGAGGAACAAAGGCCCCATGCCGGGGGTCTGCCAGGGGCCGACCCAGCGCATGGAATCGCCGCCGGGGGTTTCGATTTTGACGATGTCGGCGCCGAGATCGCCCAGCAACTGCGTGGCGGAGGGGCCCATGACGACGGTGGTGAGGTCTAACACGCGCAAGCCGGCGAGGGGGCCGGTGGCGGGTAGGAGGTCAGGGGGCCAGGGCATTAGAAAAACTCCGAGTACGAAGGGAGATAGTAAGAAGTTACTTTTTTTGAAAAAAAAGTAACCAAAAAAACTTTGCGTGGGGGCGGGGCAAGTCCGGTGTCTCTTTAACGGCGCCGGCGGGGGCGTTAAAGGGACACCGGGGTTGCGCCGCCCCCGCGCAAAAGTTTTTTGCGCGCTTTTTTTCAAAAAAGCGCTTCTTACTTCCCCGTATAACTAAACCTCGCCCCCGTCTCACCCTCCGCCAGCACATGCCCGCGCATCGCCTTCAGCACCGCGGGCGTGAAGAACTTGCCGGATAGGTGCAGCGAGGCGACGTTGAGGGCAAAGACCTTGAACTTGTAGTCGTGCACGAGAAGATCGTTGGTGGGCGGGCATGGGCCGTCATAGCCGGCGTAGGGGCCGCGCATGATGGCGGGGGCGCCGGGGCGTTTGTTGAAGTAGGGCCAGTAGTCGTTGGTGCCGCGGATGCCGATGGGGCCGGGGCCGGGGGGTTTGCCGCCGGGGGTGAAATGGTCGCTGTCCTGGCCGGGGGAGATGGCGGTGGTGCCGGCGGGGATGTCGATGAGCGCCCAGTGGTAGATGTTCATGCGCGGGGCGGTGGTGGGGATGGTGATTCCGGGCTTGTTCATGAGCGAGAGGTTTTTGACGACGTCGGGATCGACCATGATGACGGCGTAGGATTTGGTGCCGGGCGGGCCGGCGGACCAGGTGAGGCCGGGGTTTTCGTCTTGCGGTTTTTGGGGCGCGCCTTTGGGCATGCAGAACGCCGAGGAGATGGGGAGATAGCCGGCGGGCGTGAGGTTTTGCAGCGACACGGTGAGGGGTGCGGCGAGCGCGGCTTCTGGCAGAACGGCGAGACCGGCGGCGAGCAGGAAATTGATTTTCATGGCTTAGAACCTGTGCACGAATTGCATGTTGAATTTCGGCCCGACGCTTTCGTTATGCGCTTCGACCGGCAGGTAAACGTTGACGTTCAGTGACGTCACGGGCGAGAAGGTGTAGCGGAAGCCGGGGCCGATATAGACCTCGTTTTCCAGCGAATGGGCGACGACGATGCCGTCGGTCTGGTCGTAGGTGAGTTCGTCGATGAAAAAGCCGTTCACGCCGAGTTCGAATTTTTTGGTGATTTTGTAGGAGGCGTCGAAATTGTCGTAGATCATCTGGCCGGCCTGGCCGTTGGTGTAGCCGGGGGCGAGCGCGAGATTGCCGGTGCGGAAATTGTACTGATAGTTGAAGCGCGTGGAAAATTCGATAAAGGGCGTCGGCGCCCACGTGGTCGAGATATAGGGGTTGATGGCCCAGTAGCCGCAGCCCTGGTTGATGGAGTCGTGACGGTTGAAGCCGCCGGCGGGGGCTAGGACGAGGAACTGGAAGCGCCAGGCAAATAGCGGCCGGCCGTGGTCCTTGTAGATGCGGGACTGGTAAATCGGGCCGAAAACGAGATCGCCGACGTTGAAGCCGTTGGTTTTTAGATGGGCGAGCGAGCCCGGATCGTCGTGGAAGTTGATGTCCGCCAGCGGCACGAGCAGGGAGAAGCCCGTGCCGTCCCCGCCGAACGGGTGCCAGGCGGAGGTGTAGGAGATTTGCGTCAGCGAGAGATAGACGTTGATGCGGGGGTTGACGAACACGTCGTGCGGGCCGCTGGGCAGATGGGCGACGGCCGGTTTGCCGTTATAGGAATCGATGGTGTTGATGGCTTCCCAGGTGAGATATTGCAGCAATGTGAAGCCTTCGGTGGTGCGGCCGAACCCATCATAGAAGCTGGTGCTGCCGTAATTGCCGCCGGCCGGGGGCTTGACCGTGTCCGGCACCGACTGGGCGTGCGCCGCGGTGGCGCCGAGCATGATGGCGGCGCTTGAGAGAAGTGTTCGTGTTCCCAGTTTGGACATAGGCGTTCTCCGGCTTTTTGTTTACGTTAGAGAAGTTTCGGCATGGTTATTCCTTTGCCATGCCATCGTTTTGACGATGGGGCTGAATTAGTTTCGGCGGGATTTATTTTCGGGTTAGAGCGCGGGGCTCTCCGGCAGTTTCATCACCTTGTCGGGGTTTTCGTCGTAAGGCGGGCCGTAGATGACGAGCATCTTGATTTTTTCGGAGAGGATCTTGATGTCGTGGAAGACTTTTTCGGGGAAATACATCATCTCGCCGGCTTTGACGTGGTGCGGGACGCCGTTGATGTTGGCCATCGCCTCGCCTTCGAGGATGTAAACCGCCTGTTCCAGGTCGGGGTGGGCGTGGGCGGGGGCGCCTTCGTGGCGTTCGATTTCGCCGAGCGCGATTTCGAGATATTTGGCGCCGTTGACGCGCGGGCCGATGAGGCGGGTGTTTTTGGTGCCGGTGTGATTCGCCGGGCTGTAGCTCGGCATGTCCGATGGGATGATGTGGTATTTCGGCGAATCACTCATGGCGGCGTCTTTCAGGTTATGTTGGCTTGGCGGCGAGCGCCTTGTCGATGGCGGGTTGCAGATCGAGGATGCGGATGATGTTATCGCGGAACAATTTATCGATGACGCCGGGGCGGAAATTTTCCATTTCCCATTCGTCGCAGCATTGGCCGGGGCTCCAGCCGGGATAGTCGGAGCCGAAAATGACCTTGTCCTGCAGGCGGCGCTGCATGTCGAATTTCAGCGCGGCGGGGACGTATTTGGGGCCCCAGCCGGAGATGTCGATGGACACGTTCTTTTTGTGCAGGGCGACGGCGATGAGTTCGTCGGTCCAGGGCCAGCCGGGGTGCGCGGCGACAATGTTCAGGCGGGGAAAGTCGGCGGCGACGTTGTCGATGTTGGGGATCGGGCGGGCGTGGTGGAGTTTGAAGCCGAGGCCGCCTGGTTCGCCGGCGCCGATGGCGGTGGTGCCGCAATGAATCAGGACGGGCGCGCCGAGCGATTGGAGCAGGTCCCAGATGGGATAAAATTGTTTGTCGGCGGGGGAAAAATCCTGGACCGGCGGCTGGTATTTGATGCCGGTGAGGCCCAAAATTTTGATGGCGTGTTCGATTTCCTCGAGGCCCTTGCGGCCGCGCCAGGGATCGACCATGCCCCAGCCTGGCAGGAACACGTCCGGGTAGGTGGCGCAGAGTTTGGCGAGGTCTTCGTTGGAGAACAGGCCGCCGGCGGCGCCGTGTTCGGCGTCCCAGGCGATGGGCATGGCGAGGCAGTCGTCGCGGCGGAAATCGTCGGCGATCTGGTCGTTGGAACGGCCGTCGAATTTGCCGGGGAACATGCGCTGCGCGCTGGGCATGAACGGCAGGCTGGCCTCGACATATTCGGGATTCATCGGGTGGACGTGGATATCGATCGCGCGCATTTTAGCTCCCTCACGCCGCCCGGGCGGCATGGAGGCCCGGCAAGGAGTCTTGCCAGTCGGCTTCGATGAGTCCGCGGGGCAGGCCGCGGGTGATTAACACGATTCTGGAGCGGCGGTCTGCATCCGGCCAGGCCGGCAGTTGCGTGGGGGTGTGCAGGACGTGATGGACGCCGTGGATCACCACCGGTTCTTGCGAGTCGGACAGGTTGAGAATGGCTTTGACGCGCAGAAGTTGTTCGGCGTGGGTGAGGCGGATTTTTTTCAGCCAGGCTTCGAACAGGCGCCAGTTGAGGGGGGTTTCGGCGGTGAGGGTGATGGCGAGGGTTTCGGTTTCGTGGCTGGGGGAATCCGCGAATTTTTTGGCGCGGATGAAGGCGGCGGGGGCGGCGGGGTCGAGGAAGGAGGGCGGGAGCAGGGAAGCGGGGTCAATCTCACCGTTGACGGCGTCGAAAATTTCGGCGGCGGGATTCTTGGTCCGCAGGGCTTCGCGCAGCGCGGTGGCGTCCGCCATGTCCGTCTTGGTGATGACGAGGCAGTCGGCCATAAAGATTTGCTTGGCGGTTTCGGCGTGGGTTTCGATCTGGCGCAGGCCGAAGATGGCGTCGATGGTGGTGATGATTCCCTCCAGCCGGAAGGCGCGGGCCATGACGGGGTTGCGCAGGATGGCCTGGGCGATGGGGGCGGGGTCGGACAGGCCGGATGGCTCGATGATCAGGCGCTCGAAACTGGGCAAGGCGCCGGCCTCGCGGCGGGAGAACAGGCGCATGACCGCGTCCTCCATGTCCCCCGCCAGATTGCAGCACAGGCAGCCATTGGCCATGACGACGGTTTTGTCGGCGCCGTGGTCGATAAGATGGGCGTCCAGCGGGACCTCGCCGAATTCGTTGACGGCGACGGCGGTGTTGGCTAGGCGCGGGTCGCGCAGGAGGGCGTTGACCAGGGTGGTTTTGCCGCTGCCGAGGAAACCGCTGAGGAGCAGGACGGGGAGGCGGGATTGGGAGGTTTGGGCGCTGAGGTACATTAGGTAAGGGCCTTAAGAAGAAGGAAGGAAGAAGCGCTTTTTTGAAAAAAAGCGCGCAAAAAACTTTTGCTCCCCGCGGCTGTTGAGCGGCCATACTGTGGCCGCTCAACAGCCGTGGTTAGTAAAAGTTTTTTGCTTCTTTTTTTCAAAAAAGAAGTCCTTGCTTTCTTTTTCTCTCGCGGAAGATGGATGGCTTCGCTGCGCTCGCCATGACGGGGATGGGGCATGGGATCAGGCCCGTGCGTCGGCGATGGTGTTGGCGGCGTCGCGGGCTTTTTGCTGGGCGGTGCCGATGACGTAGAACAGGGCCGAGATGATGACGCCGAAGGCGGCGATGATGAGGAAGCCGGCGGAAAAATCGCCGGTGGCGTCTTTCAGGTAGCCGATGAGGTAAGGGGCGACGAAGCCGCCGGTGACGCCCATGGCGCTGATGGCGGCGATGCCGCCGGCGGCCGAGGCGCCGGAGAGGAAGCTGCCGGGGATCGCCCAGAACGGGACGACCATGCAGAGCGTGGCGGCGAAGGCGATGGAGAAGGCCGCGCCGCGCAGGACCGGGTCTTGCAGCAGCATGGCGGCGATGAGGGAGAGGGCGGCGAGCATGTTGGCGGCGGCGGCGTGGGCGAAACGCTCCCTGGTGCGGTCGGCGTGCCAGCCCCAGATGATCATGGCGATGAGGGCGATGGCGTTGGGAATGACCGTGAAGTCGCCGACCTGGCGCATGGTGAGGCCAAAACCCTTGACGATCTGCGGCAGGAAGAACAGCACGCTGTTGAGCAGCAGGACATTGGAGAAATACATCAGCGCCATCAGCACCACCGTGGGGTTGGTGAGGGCGGCGAGCACGGATTGCGCGCTGCGGTGCTCGATGCGATTTTCCTCAAGCGCCAGCTCGCCGGTCAGCCAGGCTTTCTGCTCGGCCGGGAGCCAGGCGGCGTCCGCCGGCTTGTCCTGCAGGTAGAACAACACGATGGGGGCGAGGATGATGGAGGGCAGGCCCTCCAGGATGAACATCCATTGCCAGCCCATCAGGCCGCCGAGTCCCGAGAGGCCGAGCAGATGCGCGGAGAGCGGGCCGCCAAAAATGCCGGTGATGGGGATGGCGATGAGGAAGTAGGAATAGGTGCGGGCGCGGTAGGAAGCCGGGATCCAGAGGGTGAGATAGAACAGGATGCCGGGGTAGAAGCCGGCCTCCGCGGCGCCGAGCAGGAGGCGCATGATATAGAAGCTGGTGGGGCCGGCAACGAGGGCCATGCCGACGGCGATGATGCCCCAGGTGAACATGATGCGCGCGATCCAGCGGCGGGCGCCGAATTTGTGCAGCAGCAGGTTGGAGGGCAATTCCAGAAACGCGTAGGTGATGAAGAACAGGCCGGCGGCGAGGCCGTAATCGGTCGCCGTCAGGCCGAGGGGCTTGTTCATCTGCAGGGCGGCGAAGCTGAGATTGATGCGGTTGAGCCAGCAGAAGACGTAGCAGAGCATGAGAAAGGGCAGCAGCCGGCGCATGACGTGGGCCATGGTGGCGGCTTCCAGTGGCGTGGCGCTGGCTGTGGTGGTTTCGGCGCTCAGCCGGTTAGCAATACTTTGCATGGTTCCCCCTGGTGGCATCCTGGATGCTCTGTATCGCTTTGTTTGCTTCGTTCGCCACAGTCTTGCTGAGGGAAGTCCGTGGACCGGTTTGTTTTCGGTTTGGCGAAAATATTTTCGTTCCATCGTAGAACATAAGTTGCGCCGCCCGTCAACTGTTAGGATGCGGGGATTATTAACGGGCGGCGGGTGAAGGGGGGGTAAATGCTGGCAAGCGGCGTTTTTTGGGGGAACGCGGCTTATACGAAGCTGCGTTGTCCTTGACTCGTTGCAGGCCCGAATTCGCCGCCTGAAAGGCGTGGATGGCCGGGTCAAGCCCGGCCATGACGTGGCGAGGGCGGTGGGTCAAGCTCAACGCTGGGCGTTGGTGTTACTTGGCTTGCGAGGCGTCGATTTCGGGCTTGATGGAGCCGTGGTTGAGGATGGTGACCAGCAGCACGCCGCCGAGGATGTTGCCGAGCAGCGTGGGCAGCAGGAACAGGGTGCAATATTGGCCGAAATCGGCGGCGCCGGAGAGGACGTCGTAGGCGGCCTCGGTACTGCCGGCGACGATGTGGGAGAGATGGGCGAGCGAGACGACATAGGTGATGATGAGAATGACGAAGAGGCGGGCGGAGCGGGCGGCGGGGAGAATCCAGACCATCAGGGCGATCAGCCAGCCGGCGAAGAACGCCTTGACGAGCGTGGCGTAGAACACGGGGGGGATGGCTTCCTGGGCGATGTCCTGAAACGCCTTGGTGACGTCGGCGGGGAACACGCCGGGGGCGTGGATGATGGCGGCGAAGGCCCAGGTGCCGGCCAGGTTGGCGGCGAGCACGACGGCCCAGAGGCGGGCGGCGGAGAGGAAGGTGGCGGCGTCGCGGCGGGTGAGGACGGGCAGGACGGCGGTGAGGGTGTTTTCGGTGAAAAGCTGCTGGCGGCCGAGGACGACGATGATGAAGCCGACGGAATAGCCGAAACTGGCGATGTCGTCCCGCCAGGCGGTGGCGGGCATGGAGGCGCGCAGCAAAGCTAGGGCGAGGAAGGAAAAACCCATGGAGAGGCCGCCGGCGAGGCCGGAGAGGGCGAGCGCCATGTTGGTGCGCTCGAGCTCCTGCTCGCCTTCGTCGCGGATGATTTCGTGGATGACGAGGGCGCGGGGGGTGGAATGGGCGAGGACCTGGTCCTGCTCGTCCTCGTCGAGATGGGGGGAGCCTTGGTTTTCGTCGTCCTCGGTTTCGGTGTCGCTCATGCGGGGGATAAGGGGACGCTGGACGAGGAAAGGAAGTGAAGGGAAGTATAACGTTAGTTAAGGAAGAAGCGCTTTTTTGAAAAAAAGCGCGCAAAAAACTTTTGCGGGCGGGTTGGGGCAAGTCCGGTGTCTCTTCAGCGCCCCCGGCGGGGGCGCTGAAGAGACACCGGACTTGCCCCAACCCGCCCGCAAAAGTTTTTTTGGTTACTTTTTTTTCAAAAAAAGTAACTTCTTGCTTGTTCCTCGTTCGTTGGTGGGGTGCGCTTCGCGCAACCCACCCTACGGGTTCCCGGGTTTTACAGGGTGGCGATCCAGGCGGGGACGGCGGTGGTGGCGGGGCCGGGGAAGGTTTGGGCGAAGGGGCCGCCGGTGGGGGCTGGGTTGATTTCGACGGTGTGGCAGTTGCGGCCGTTTTGGCTTGCGTGGTCGGCGAAGCCGGCGGCGGGGTAAACGAGGCCGGAGGTGCCGATGGCGGCAAAAATGTCGGCCTGGTCGAGGGCGTGCTGGATTTCGTCCATATGGTAGGGGATTTCGCCGAACCAGACGATGTCTGGGCGGACTTTGCCCACCTTGCCGCAGGCGGGGCAGGTGTGGGCGGGGGAGAGGTCGTCCTCGTGCCGGGCGGTGTGGCGGCAGGCGGTGCAGAGGAGTTTTCGGATTTCGCCGTGCATGTGGAGGAGATTCTTGCTGCCGGCGCGGTCGTGTAGGTCGTCCACGTTCTGGGTGATGAGGAGAAAACTCCCCTGCCCTGCCCAGTCTTGTTCGAGTTTCGCGAGGGCGTGGTGGGCGGCGTTGGGGTGCACGGTTTTGAGCTGGGCGCGGCGGAGGTTGTAGAAGCGGTGGACGGTTTCGGGGTCGCGGCGGAAGGCTTGCGGGGTGGCGACGTCCTCGATGCGGTGGTTTTCCCACAGGCCGTTGGCGTCGCGGAACGTGGCGATGCCGGATTCGGCGGAAATGCCGGCGCCGGTGAGGATGACGAGATTCTTCATGTGATGGACCTTGGGCGAAGTTTGGGCGCATATTAGCGGGAGGAGGATACGAAAATGAATATTGCGGATGACGTGACGGCGCTGGTGGGGCGGACGCCTTTGGTGCGGATTAATCGGCTGGCGGCGGGGCTGCCGGGCAAAATTGTCGCAAAACTGGAATTTTTTAATCCGGCGAATTCCGTAAAAGACCGGATCGGGGTGGCGATGATCGAGGCCGCGGAAAAATCCGGGGCGCTGAAGCCGGGGATGATTGTGGTGGAGCCGACGTCGGGGAATACGGGCATCGCGCTGGCGATGGTGTGCGCGGCGAAGGGGTATAAATGCGTGCTGACGATGCCGGAGACGATGAGCAAGGAGCGCCGCGCGGTGCTGCGGGCTTATGGGGCGGAGATTGTGTTGACTCCGGGGCCGGGCGGGATGGGGGCGGCGATTGCCAAGGCGGAGGAGATTCTGGGCTCCGGCGGGGAATATTTTATGCCGCAGCAGTTTAAGAATTTGGCGAATCCGGAGGTGCATCGGCGGACGACGGCGGAGGAGATTTGGGCGGATACCGGGGGGGCGGTGGATTTTCTGGTGGCGGGGATTGGGACGGGGGGGACGATTACGGGGGTTGGGGAGGTGATCAAGAGCCGGAAACCGTCGTTTAAAGCCGTGGCGGTGGAGCCGGATGCGTCCCCGGTGTTGTCGGGCGGGGCGAAGGGGCCGCATGTGATCCAGGGGATCGGGGCGGGGTTTGTGCCGGATGTGCTGAACACGCATGTTTATGACGAGGTGGTGCGGGTGACGAATGATGATGCGCTGGCGACGGCTCGGCGGGCGGCGAAGGAGGAGGGGTTGTTGGTGGGGATTTCCTCCGGGGCGGCGCTGTGGGCGGCGATGCAGGTGGCGGGGCGGGCGGAGAATGAGGGGAAAATGATCGTGACGATTATACCGAGCTATGGGGAGAGGTATTTGAGTACGGCGCTGTTTGCGGGGTTGGCGGATTGACGTGGGCCGGGCGTGAAGGATGATTAATGGGGTTGGGCGGCTGGGGTGACCATATGGCGGAGGCGGGCCATGATGGCCCGCACTGCTACAAGAAGAACCACAAAAAGGACTTTTCACATGGCCGATGCAATTCATACCAATGCCGCGAAATCTCATGAGGAAGCCGCCAAGGCGCACCACGCCGCGGCGCAGCAGCATGAGAAGGGCGACGCCAAAATGGCGCTCGAGCACGCGGTGAAGGCCCATACGCATTCGGAGGCCGCGCATAAGCAGTCGGCCGGCGCCGTTAAAGCGTAGGGTTCGAAAATCCGGGGATCGCCGCGTGGCGGTCCCCGGTGTTCGGGGGTGAAGAGGCGGATTTCATCCGCCCTACTATGCGTTGAAAAAGTGGCGCTGGGGCGCGGCAGGGGTTATGTCGGGTTCGGCATGTTGAAAATCGTCGCGCCGAAGCCGGATGAGGTTCTGTTTGCGCTAAAAACGTTTGGCGGGGCGATGCTGGCGTTGGCGCTGGCGTTCTGGCTGGGGCTGGATAATCCGTATTGGTGCATGGCGACGGCCTATATCGTGGCGCAGCCGCTGACCGGGGCGATGCGGTCGAAGGCGGTGTACCGGTTCGTGGGCACGTTCGTGGGGGGGACGGCGGCGGTGGTGATCGTGCCGAATCTGGTGGACGCGCCGGTGCTGCTGTGTCTGGCGTTTTCGCTATGGATTGGGGGGTGCCTGTATTTGTCGCTGCTGGACCGCAGCCCGCGGGCGTATTTGTTCATGCTGGCGGGGTACACGGCGGGGATTATCGGGTTTCCGAGCGTGACGGACCCGGCGCATATTTTTGAAACGGCGCTGACCAGGGTTGAGGAGATTTCGATCGGGATCGCCTGCACGACGGTGGTGGGCACGATTGTGTTTCCGCGCGCGCTGGGGCCGGTGCTGGCGGACCGGATCAGGGCCTGGCTGATCCCGGCGGGGGAGTGGGCGGAGGCGGCGCTGGCCGGGCGGGAAGAAACCGCGGAGGTGCGGGCATGCCGGCGGCGGATGGCGGCGGAGGCGGTGGATATCGGGATGATGACGTCGCAACTGGCGTATGACACGTCGGCTTTGCGGCATGCGGTGCCGCAGGTGCGGCGGCTGCGGCTGTATATTTTGAGTTTGATGCCGGTGTTGAGCTCGATCGGCGACCGGGTGGCACAATTGCGGGCGATGGGCGGGATGACGGAGGAGTTGCAGGCGCTGCTGAAGGAATGCTGCGCCTGGCTGCGCAATACCGGGAATTACGATCCGGCGGCGGCGGATGCGCTGGAGGCGGAGATTTTCAGGCTGGAGCAATGCGAGGAGACGGGGCTGAGCTGGCCGGGGATTCTGCGGACCACGCTGCTGGTGCGGCTGCATGAATTTGTCGCGATGGTGCGGCATTCGCGGGCGATACGGCATTTTGTGGTGGATGAGGGCGGTGTGCAAGGCGGCGGGACCGGGCCTTTGGCTTCGGTGCCGGGGGTGGGGGTGGTGGCGGCGCCGGCGATGGTGCGGGACCATTTTCTGGCGGGGCTTTCGGCGCTGGCGGCGATGGTGGCGGTGCTGCTGGTATGCGCGTTCTGGATTGTTTCGGCCTGGCCTTCGGGCGCGGGGGCGGCGGTGATGGTGGCGGTGGCGTGCTCGTTCTTCGCGGCGCAGGATGACCCGGCGCCGGCGATCGCGACGATGTTGAGGAATGCGGTGATCATCGTGATTGCCGACGCGGTGTATGAGTTTGCAATATTGCCGCGGGTAGAAACGTTTCCGGAGCTGATGCTGGTGCTGCTGCCGGCGGGGCTGGTGATCGGGGTGCTGGTCTCCAGGCCCGCGACGTTCGGGACCGGGATGGTGATGGGGGCGGTGGGGTCCACGATTCTGGCGCTGGGGAACGGGTATGAAGGGGATTTTTCGGCCTATGCGAATGGCGGGCTGGGGCTGATTTTCGGGCTGGCGGCGGCGCTGGTGGTGACCAGGCTGATCCGCTCGGTGGGGGCGGCGTTTTCGGCGCGGCGGATATTGAGCGCGGGGTGGCGGGATATCGCGGCGGCGGCTTCGGTGGCGGGGCATAGTGATCGGGCAAGGCTGACGGGGGTGATGATGGACCGGCTGGGGCTGCTGATGCCGCGGCTGGCGGCGGTGTCTCCGGGCGCGGATATTGCCGCCGCGGATGTGCTGATGGATTTGCGGGTGGGGCTGAATGTGATCGGGCTGCAAAGGGAGATCGAGTTTTTGGGGGCGGAGGAGCAGATGCTGGCGGCGCGGGTGCTGCGGGGCGTGGCCAGGTATTATGAGGGAAACCCGCTGCAGCCGGCGCCGCCGAGGTTGCTGCAGACCATCGACCGAGCGGTGGAGAGGATTGCGGCGCGGGTGGGGGTGGCGCATGGGCGACACCATCGCGAGGCGCTGATGGTGCTGGTGGGGCTGCGGCTGGTGCTGTTTCCGTCGGCGCCGCCGCCGCTGGAGGATTTTTACGCGGAGCCGGCGATGGCGGCGCAATGATCGGGGAGATTAATGTTTACGGGGTGCTGCTGCCGCCGCTGCTGGTGTGGCTGGCGGGCGGGGTGGCGGTTTCCGCGATTCTGCGCGCGGGGTTGAGCCGGGTGGGGTTTTACCGGTTTGTCTGGCATCGGCCGCTGTTTGATTTTTTGATTCTGGTGATTCTGACTGGGGTGATTTCAATGCTGGCCGAGACGTTTTTTTAAGATGAAGTGGGCGCGGTTTCTTGGCCGGTTTGCGGTGACGATGGCGGCCGCGGCGGTGGCGGCGGTGGTGGCCTGGCAGTTATGGGTTTATTACATGGAGGATCCGTGGACGCGCGATGGGCGGGTGCGGGCGGATGTGGTGCTGGTGGCGCCGGATGTTTCGGGGCTGGTGGCGCAGGTGTTCGTGCACGACAATCAGGCGGTGCGGGTGGGGGATGCGCTGTTTCAGATCGATCCCGTAAGGTTTCAGGTGGCGCTGGTGGCGGCGCAGGCGGCGGTGGCGAAGGACAGAGCGGCGCTGGCGGAGGCTGAGCGGGATGCGGCGCGGTATAATGCGCTGCCGGGGAACGCGGTTTCCAGCCTGTCGCGCGATGAAAACAATACGGCGGTGCTGGAGGCGCAGGCGGAATTGGACGCGGCGCAGGCGGATTTGGCCGTGGCGCAATTGAACCTTTCGCGCGCGACGGTGCGGGCGACGGTGAATGGGGTGGTGACGAATTTTTCGATGCGGCCGGGGGATTATGTGATGACGGGGAATGCGGTGGCGGCGCTGGTGGATACGGATTCGATGTATGTGGACGGGTATTTTGAGGAGACGAAACTTTTGCGGATTGCGGTGGGGGATAAGGCGCAAGTGACGTTGCTGGGGGGTGGGGGCGTGATTGACGGGCATGTGGAGAGTATTGATGCGGGGATTGCGGATAATGAGCGGATGGAGTCACCGAATCTTTTGGCGGATGTGAATCCGACGTTTACGTGGGTGAGGTTGGCGCAGCGTGTGCCGGTGCGGATCGCGATTGATAAGGTGCCGGCGGGGGTGCGGTTGATCGCGGGGCTGACGGCGACGGTGGAGGTGGTGGAGGGGAGATGACGCCGGGAAAGAAATTACTTTTTTTGAAAAAGAGTAACTTTTTGGCCCTGGGGGGGATTATGGGCACTCCCGTTCCACGCGCCCGCAGGAGCGAAGTCTTTTTGCTTCTTTTTCTTCAGAAAAAGAAGTTCTTCTGGCATTCGTTGACAGGGTTTTTCGTTCGCAATAATTTCGTACGGGGGCGGTCGCGGCCGTCGGGGTTTTTGTTAGGAAATAGAAATGACGATTGATACTTATAGTGTCGCCACGCCGGTGCGTTTGAATTTTGCGGCCGAGAACGTGACGAAGGCTGAGAAAACTCTGGCCGGGATGCTTTCGAAGGCGTTCATCGCGGATGCGGCGAAAGTTGTCAGCTCCACATTCGCGGCCGAGGTGCCAGTGCTGCTGGGGGATTTGAAGACCGCGTTGCTGTCCGGCGAGCCGCTGGAATCGATTGGGGTGGCGCTTGCCAACAACTTTGAATCTCTGGCGGAAGACGGCGTGGCCAAACCGTATGATCACGCCGCGGGCAAGGCGCTGGCCGCCGATTTCACCACGGCGCGCACGAATGCGCTCTATTCGCTCTTGCCGAGCGATATCATCAGCAAGAGCACGTTCAATAAGGATATCGGCAAGCTAAAAACGGGGCTGGAGACGGGGCACGGGTTTGCGGCTTTGCTGCTGCTTTTTTAAGGGGCAAGCGGGGCGGCGCGGCGGCGCCGGGGTTGGGAACGGCCGGCAGGTGAGATGGATGGCTTCGCTTCGCTCGCCATGACGTGGAGGGGTCGAAGGCCATTCCGGTTGGCGTTACCTACTGATTAGTAGGTTTGACAGCGATTTTTTGTGGCAATAATTTCGGGGCCGCTGGCTACAAAATGTGGCTTGTTTGTCGAGATTGCCAGTATGGCAGTTGCGATTTTTTGTCTTGAATCTGCAATCTACAGGAGAATGTTTTGACGATTAGCGCCACCAGCCTCGCCGCGCCGGCGAGATTGAATTTTGCGGCCGCGAGTACGACGGCGGAGGAAAAAACCCTGGCCGGATTGCTGTCGGCGACTTTCATCGCGGACGCGGCCAAGCTTGTTAACCCGACGTTCAAGAGCAATGTGACGACGGCTTTGGATACTTTGAAGTCCGACTTGCTGGCGGGGGAGTCGGTGATGCAGATCGGTCCGGCGATTGCCAGCGATCTGGGGGCTCTGGCGGAAGACGGGGTCGCTAAACCGTATAGCAAGGCAACTGGCAAGGCGGTCGCGGCGATGTTCACCACGGCGCGCACCAATGCGTTGTATGACCTGCTGCCGCGGCAGCCGAGCAAAGGCGCGTTCAATGCGGATATTGCCAAGTTGAAAACCGGTCTGGAGACGGGCAAGGGTTTTGCGGAGTTGTTCCACATTTTTACCTAGCCGCAGGGTTGTGTGGCGGATGGCGAATTGGTCATCCGCCATGCGCGGGTTTGCGGTGGTGTGATATTAAGCCGCGTTAATTTTGACTCATTGCGGGCCCAAATTCGCCGCCTGAAAGGCGTGGATAGCCGGGTCACGCCCGGCCATGACGTGGAGAGAACGGTGGGTCATGATTTAGGCGGGCTGGTATGATACCAAGTTTCGTAGCGTTTGATCCATCCGCGTCATTGTGAGCAGCGAAGCAATCAGGGGTTGGGGGTGTTGGGGAGAAAGGAGGCGGAAGACGCTTCGCTTTTCCGCCCTACGAGATTACGGGGTTTCGGCGCAGATCCACCAGGTGTTGCCGGCGGGGTCGGTGATGCCGGCGATGCGCTGGCCGTAGTCTTTGGTTTCGGGGGCGGATTGGGAGACGGCACCGGCGGCGAGGGCGGATTGGTAGGTGGCGTCCACGTCCGCGACGTAGAGGCAGAGATGGGTGGGGGCGCGGGGGGAGTCCGAGGCGTCGGAGAGCATGAGCAGGCCGTCGCCGAGTTCGAGTTCGGCGTGCATGATGCCGCCGGTTTCGGACGGGGCGGCCATGCGGGTTTTGGCGGCGAAGCCGGATTCGAGGAAGGCGATGAGGGATTTGGCGTCTTCGACGAGGAGGTAGGGGACGATGGAGGGGTAGGAGGGCATTGGCGGGCTCCTCGGCGGGGGTTGTGGTGGGGCGTGATGGCAAAATGCGTTGTTTTGGGATGATCGGCAAGGACAATGACGCGGCAGGAAAGTCGTGGATGCCAGCATGCGCTGGCATGACGTGGAGAGGATTTTGGGTTAGGGCGGTACGGGTGGGACCGTGGTGGTTCCGCCCCGCCCGAAGGGGAGAAGAAATTTTTGCGCGCTTTTTTTAAAAAGCGCTGCTTTCTTTCTTACGCTGCCTCGGTCTTCGACATCGAAATGTTGCGGGCTTCGGGGCCGAAGATCATCAGCACGATGAGGATGACGGCGACCGAGCCGGCGACGGCCATGAGGGCGAAGCCGTAGTCGTTGCCGTGTTGCGCGGCGATGCCGGCCTGGAGCGGGGCGTTGACGGAGGCGACGAAATTGCCGAGCTGGTACACGAAGCCGGGGAAGGTGCCGCGGATTTCGGCGGGCGAGAGCTCGTTGAGGTGGACGGGGACGACGCCCCAGGCGCCCTGCACCGCGAATTGCATGAGGAAGGACGCCCAGGCGATTTCCAATGGCGTGGTGCCGTGGGACCAGAAATAGAGGACGATGAGGGAGAGCACGCAGGCACCGGCGATGGCGTAGCGGCGGCCGATGCGCTGGCTGAGGAAGCCGAAGGCGATGCCGCCGAGCATGGCGCCAACATTATAGAGCAGGCTGATATTGGTGATGGTGGCGTGGGAGAATTTCAGCTGCTTGCCGAGGAAGAGTTTTGGATAGATGTCCTGCGTGCCGTGCGAGAAGAAGTTGAAGGCGGCCATCATGACGACGCCGTAGATGACGAGTTTGCCGTTGTTGCGCAGGATCTGCATGGTGGAGATTTTTGGGCCGGTCTTGATCTTTTGGAAGGCGGGCGATTCCTCGATGTGGGAGTTGATGAAGAACACCAGCAGCGCCGGCAGGGCGCCGACGAAGAACATTCCGCGCCAGCCGAGCGCGTGGAAGCCGAAGCCGAAGAGCAGGGTGGCTAGGAAATAGCCGGAGGGATAGCCGGCCTGCAGCAGGCCGGAAACCCAGCCGCGCCAGCGGTCCGGTATGGTTTCCATGGCGAGCGAGCTGCCGATGCCCCATTCGCCGCCCATGGCGATGCCGAAGAGCGCGCGGATGACGAGGAAGGAGGCGAAGGACCAGGCGAAGCCGCTCAGCGCCTCGAACAGAGAGTATAGCAGCACCACCAGCATGAGGATGGGCTTGCGGCCGTACTGGTCCGCCAGGCGACCGAAGATGAAGGCGCCGGCCGCGCGGGTGGCGAGGGTGAGGGTGATGGCGAAGGTGATGGAGGTGACGCTGACGCCAAAGGTTTTGGCGACGTTGTCGAAGGTGAAGATGAGGATGAAGAAGTCGAAGGCGTCGAGCGTCCAGCTGAGGTAGGCGGCGATGACGACGTTGCGGGCGCGGGCCAGATTTTCCAAGGACGCGGACATTTTTTCCCCTGAACGGTGCAGTGTTGCTGACCTAATAAACCGGGAATTCAGGGTTTGAAAATAGGCACCCTTGGAATGGCCGTCATACGGGTGGAGAAAGAATTGGTCGGAGTGAGAGGATTCGAACCTCCGGCCCCTGCGTTCCGAACACAGTACTCTAACCAGGCTGAGCTACACTCCGATGCGGGGAGGCTATAGCGGAACGGTGCGGCGGGGGGCAAGCCCTGGGGTTGGGTGGTGGGGAGGTGGGGCGAGCGGCGCTAATTTGTCACACAGGTCTAGATTTTATGGATTTTTGTTAATAAATGCTTATGGTTGTGTAGGCATTTCCAAATCTGGCGTGGTATGGGCGGATTATGTGTGAAAATTGCCTGATGAGCCGGCGGCGGTTCGGGTTTTTGGCGGCGGCGGCCGGCGCGGCTTCGCTGCTGCCGCGGCGCGCGCGGGCGCAAAACGCGCCGACCGTGATGCTGGACCCCGGCCATGGCGGGCATGACCCCGGCGCGATCGCGCCGGATGGGACGTTCGAGAAAACCATCACGCTGGCCTCCGCGCTGGCGCTGCGCGACGCGCTGACGGCGCGGGGGAAATATAATCTGGCGATGACGCGGACGGATGATTCGTTCGTGACTCTGGAAGACCGGGTGGCGCTGGCGGTCTCGGCCGGCGCGGATCTGTTCATCGCGATGCATTGCGACCACCTGCCCGTGCCGACCGACCGGGGGGCGAGTATTTATACGCTCTCGCCCGATGCCTCCGACAGCGTGGCGGCGGCGGTGGCGAACGACGAGAACGCGGCGGATAATCTGGGCGGGGTGCCGGTGGCGCATGTCTCGCCACAGGTGCTGCCGATTTTGGCGAGCCTGGAGACGCGGGCGACACGGATCGCGTCGGCCACCTTCGCGCAGGATATCGCGGCGTCGTTCCAGGGCAACATGATCTTGATGCCGGATGCGGTGCGGAGTGCGAATTTCGCGGTGCTGCGCGACCCATCGACGCCGAGCGCGCTGCTGGAAATGGGGTGCCTGACAAATCCGCTGGATGAGCAGTTGCTGAACGACCCGGAGCACCGGAAGGCGATGGCGGAACGGCTGGCGGATGCGATTGATGTTTATTTTCAGACGCAGAAAAGCGCTTAAGAAAGAAGCGCTTTTTTAAAAAAAAGCGCGCAAAAAATTTTGCTCCTGCGGGCGTTGGCACCGGGAGTGCCTATAATCGCCCCCAGCGGGGGCGATTATAGGCACCGGAGCCGACACGGCCCGCCTGCAAAAGTTTTTTGCGCGCTTTTTTTCAAAAAAGCGCTTCTTTCCTTCCTTCATCCCTTCTGCTTGGTTAATGCTTTAGCTACCGCAGCTTTAGGTCGCCAGCCTCCATGCCGCCCACGCCCAGCGTCACCATTTCCAGCCCGGCGGGGAGCCTGTTGATCCTGCCGGTGAGCGCGCGGACGGCGCAGATGCGGCGGTTTCAGGTTTTTACCAGGCAGGGCGGCGCCGGGGCGGCGGCGCAGGCGAAGGCGGAGTTTTTGCTGGAGCTGTTTCCCGAGGATGTCGCGGCGCAGCGGGAGGCGCGGCAGCTTTATGCCGGGCGGCTGGGCGGGATGGAGGGGTTTCCGCCGGAGGTGGTGGAGGCGCGGCTGCGCACGGATTTGTGGGACGGGGTTTTTATTGCCGGCTATTACGTGCCGGCGCCGGGGGCCGTGCCGATGATGCCGGCGGCGGCCACGAATACGGCCGACCTGCTGGCGGACCCGCCGGGGACGCCGGAGAGATGGAGCGTGCCGCAGCGCATCGCCGCCATGCTGCGGCGGATTCCGAAGAACATGCCCGAGGCGCTGCGGGCCCAGGTGGCGGCGCTGCTATCGCCGGACTCCATCGCCGCGCTGGCGATTTTTTTCGCGGTGCTGGCGGCGGCGCAGTTGGTGGGCGCGGGCGAGGTGGCGGACGCGATTCTGGCGGCGCTGGCGTGGCGGCTGGCGGGGCTGGCGGGGTTTTACGCACTGGGGAGATTCATCGGGGAGATTATCGTGGCGGCGCGGGCGACGACGCTGCCGGAGATCGAAACCGCGGCGAAGAACGCGGCGGGGGACCTGGTGACGCTGGGGGTGCAGTTTTTGTCGGCCGTGGTGCTGCGGGCGGTGGCGCAGCGGAAGATGGGGAGCGCGAAGGCGGAGCCGGAGCCCGAGCCGGAGCCGCAACCGCCCCCCAACAACAAGCCGCCGCCGAAATCGAGGCCGGGAGGTGCGGGTGGTTCGACGGGGCCGGGAAGCTGGCAGACCGTGAATGAATCCATGTCTCCGCGGGCCGCTGCCTATCAGTCGCAGATCACGGGACAGCCGGTTACCCAATCCTACGTGGTCAACGGCGTGAAGTTTGACGGCTATAACAGCGTCACGGGGCTGCAGGAGGCGAAGGGACCCGGTTATAGCAATTTCGTCAAAAACGGCCAGTTTCAGCCTTGGTTCAACGGCAGCGACGGCTTGCTCAACCAGGCCAATAGCCAATTGGCCGCCGCGAATGGGACACCCATCACCTGGAGCGTCGCCGAGCCGGATGCGACGACCGCCATCCAAAACCTGTTCCAACGCAATAACATTCAGGGCATCAACGTGATCAACGTGCCGCCGAAACCTTGAGAGGATGATATGGCTGAAAAGTATTTTCTTGGTGCGTATTGGGGGGCGCGAAGAGAGACGGTTGAGCAATGCGCGGTCCGGCTTCAGAGGTTTTTGTGGCAGTTGGGGCAGTTCGAGCCATCGCTTGAGGCATGGTTTGAGCGTGGCCGGTCGCGACGCGAGGCGCTGACCTCGAAAATTGATCCCGACAGCCTCGGGGCGCTGGAGAGGCTGGTTCGGAAAGGCCAGAATAAGCGGGACATGACGGGCGAGGTGATCGGCGAGCTGGGTTATCAGATCGGGATATGGAATGGGCAGACGGATGATCGTGCCGCGGGCCTGTCCATCAAATGCGGGCTTTATTGGCAGAGCGCGCATCCGCATGTGAGGCTCTCGAATGCCGTGGCCCTCGATCTGCCGGATGAGCTTGGCGCGTTGGCCGATGCCCAAAATATGGCCGGGCTGCTTGCCCTGGTGGCGAATGTTTGGCAGCCATCCTGGGGCGGCGTGATGTCGCAGAGCGCGATGACGGCGCGGAAGTTCAACGCGGGGGCGCCGTTTGTGGACTGGATGGTTTACGTACCGAAAGAGATTTCGGGGGTGGCTGCGCCGTCTTCCGTGGTGGCGGTGCCGGATCTGGGCAGCATTCTCATTTCCCAAGAGCGTCCGCCGGTGCAGGATGATGAAGACTCGATGAGAAATATCGGCCGTATCGAGAGTTTGTTGAAGGGGCTCTAGGCCGATGGCGGCGCCGGGCGGGGGGCGCTTTGTCTCAAAAAGGAAGTCTGTTTCTTTCGGTTCACTTATATATTGACGGAATTTTAGTTGGCACGCCTCGCGGCTTGGCGGGGGGGATGCTATGGGACGGGTATGTCTGATTCCAGGGGTGCATTGTCGGCGGGGGAGAGGCTTGCGCGCGAACGGCGGGATCCGCCGCGGAAACCGCCGGGCAAACCGCCGGGGCGGGGTGGCGGCGGGCGCGGGAAGAAACCGCCGCGGCGCGGGTTCTGGGCTTTCCTGGCGCATTTTCTGGTTAACGGGCTGTATAAGTTTGCCATTTTCACGGCGGTCGTCGTGGTGCTGGTCGGGGGCGCCGGGTTTTACGTGCTGAGCGCCGGGCTGCCGGGTGTTGATACGCTGCAGAATTATAAGCCGCCGCTGGAAAGCCGGATCTATGCGTCCAACTTTCAATTGGTGTCGGAACTGGCGGATGAGCGGCGGATTTATGTGCCGTATAACGCGATTCCGCCGCTGGTGGGCCAGGCGTTTATTTCCGCCGAGGACCGGAATTTTTGGAACGATCCGGGGATTGATCCGGGGGCGATTCTGCGCGCCGGGTTCGTCGATTTGTCGCGCATGGGGCAGGACCGGCGGCCGCTGGGGGCGTCCACGATTACCCAGCAGGTGGTGAAGAACATGCTGCTGGATAACCGGATCACGTTCGGCCGGAAGATCAAGGAGGCGATCCTGGCGGTGCGCGTCAGCCGGGTGATGAGCAAGCAGCAGATTCTCGAGCTGTATTTGAA